>Ga0154654_1110_pt3 | contig 15693 bp, 15 predicted proteins | sample Rifle2008BG13ft_FD_116083 | JGI IMG/M metagenome (GOLD analysis project Ga0154654, IMG submission 116083) | Caldithrix sp. RBG_13_44_9 | reverse complement strand
AAGCAGAATCTTTTTGGATCATTTTTTTATAACACCCTGGGGATCCCGGTAGCCGCCGGAATATTTTACCCCCTTAGCGGATTGTTATTGAATCCCATGCTGGCCGCTGCTGCTATGGCTGCCAGCAGTGTAACGGTGGTGACCAACGCTTTGAGACTCAAAAGATTCAAGCCTTCCTGGAAAGAATAGTCGTTTAGTTACTTTCTCAAAGATTCCATTTAAAAAATATTATAGTTAAGGAATAAAACTGCTCGGGATAAAATACTGAAATGATCTGGCAGTGATAGGCAGATTGTTGCTTCTATTATTAAAATAAAAAAAGGGATTCAAGATCGAATCCCCTTTTAAGTTTACTGAGTTTATTTCTTAACGGCTAGAACTGAAAGATAATCTTCCTGGTTTTTGATAATTTCCAGAGCTTTGGAGACGGTATCATCATGTTTCAATAATGTGGAAATACGGGCTGATGTGCTACCAAGCTTTTCTGCGAATTCGGATTCCAGTGAGTGTTTAATTTCCTGCAGATTTTTATCAAATTCCTGGTCCTTTTCTTTCTCCAGTTTCTGCAGAGCTACCGTTACCAGGTCAGTCAAATCTGCATTGTATTTTTCAACAGCGGCAATTTCCAGGAATTCCTCTAACTCGGGCTCACCTTCGATATCAAAATCCATATCTTTCTGTTGGAGATAACTGCGAAATCCGTCCAGGATCTCATCGGTTACCGTGAAACCATTGCTGAGTTGCATATCAGGATGGTTGGCCAGATAATCCACCGTAAACCGGAAAAAATGTCCCTGTGACCATAGCGCAATAAGGTATTGATCAATTTTTTCTCTCTCGACCTCAATATCCGGCTGAATGCCTCCTCCGCCAAAAACCACTCTCCCGTTGCGGGTGAAATATTTTTTGTGGTTGTTGTAATCCACACTGTCGCTTAGATCAGTAAATACATCTTTGTTTTTCTTGTAGTCATCCTTTTGGATACACCGGCCGGAAGGAATGTAATACTTGGCAGTAGTAATTTTCAAAAAAGCATCGTTCACTTTGTCCACCGGATAGACTTGCTGAACCAACCCCTTTCCGAAGGTTTTTGAACCGATGACAATACCCCGGTCCAGATCCTGAATGGCGCCAGCAACAATTTCGGAAGCACTGGCACTGCCGCCATCCACCAGAACCACCAGGGGAATATTGGGCAGTAAGGCGCTTTCGGTAGTAGTGAACTGGTTATCCTTTTCATGATTGCCGCGGGTTTGTACCACCACTTCTTCCTTTGGCAGGAAGATGTTGGAGACCTCCACTGCCGAGGCCAGTAACCCGCCCGGATTACCCCGCAGATCTAAAACCAGTCCGTCAATCGCTCCCTTCCTGTGCAAATTTCTCACTGCTTCTCGCACTTCACTGCCGGCTTTATCTGAGAAACTGCTTAAGCGGATAAAGGCAATTCCCGGTTCGATAAAATCTGCATAGGGGACATCTTTAATGATGATATCCTGCCGGGTGAGAGTAAGCTTGATCGATTCATCCAGGCCAGGCCGTTGAATTTCCAGATCGACCATGGTCCCGGCCAATCCCCGCAATTTGCTGGAGGCTTCATCCAGGGTTAACTGGTCGGTCTGAGTCCCATCGATGGATATAATGATATCCCCGGCTCTGATCCCGGCCCGTTGGGCGGGTGTATCATCTATCGGGGAAATGACGGTTATTTTTCCCTCCTGCTTGCCAATTTCCATACCCAGACCTCCATATTTCCCCTTGGTGATAATTTCCAGTTGCTCACTGCCTTTCTTTTCAAAAAATACGGTGTAAGGATCCAATTCCTGGAGAATACCCTGAATAGCGGATTTACTTAATCCTTCCGGATCCACTTCATCCACATAATTGCGGGCTATAGTTTCATAAACTTGCTTAAGATAGAACAGGCCTTTATCAAGTTTCAGGTATATTTCTTCATTACTGGCGTAGCTGCTGTTTAGTATGGCGATGGAAAGAAACAGCAGTAGTACCAGAAGCATTACCTGGGGCCATAGTGTTTTTCTGAACATTTAAATCCTCCATTAGGAAAATGATAAAAGGTATATTGTGATTGCTGAAAAAAGTTTCTTCAATAATTTATTTAAACAAAATTCTTTGACCCGGCAATTTCTGAATGAGTAGTCATTGGGTGTCTTTGATTTTCCAGTGACTTTTGATCGTTATCCAGATTTCCTCTGAGATCTCTAGAGCCGGGCGGTCCCCCTGAATAACCAGGAATCGTTCAGGTTCTCTCTTACTTATTTCTAAGAATCCCCTGCGAATATGGGTGAAGAAATCCAATCCACCCTTCTCCAGCCGGTCTTTTTCATGCCTATTGGATTGCTGGCGTTCTTCTGCTTGATCTGGGGCGATATCGATAAAAAATGTGAGATAAGGCTGAAGACCGGCGGTAGCAAAAAGATTGATAACTTCAACGACTTTCAGATCCAGTCCGCGTCCATATCCCTGATAAGCGGTGGTTGAATCGTAAAAACGATCGGCAATGACATATTCACCCTTTTCCAAGAGCGGGATAATTTTTTGATGCACCAGCTGTGCCCGGGCCGCTTCATATAAAAACAGTTCAGTCCTTTCATTCATTTCACTATAATCGGTGCTCAACAGAATATGTCGAATTTTTTCTGAGATGGTTGTTCCACCAGGTTCTCTCACCAAAACCGGCTTAATTTGATGATAGGACAATCGGTTTAACAGCATCTGAATTTGGGTAGTTTTGCCGGAGAAGTCAATTCCCTCGAAAGAGATAAAATTTTTATAAATTTTCATTTCATTTACAAGCTGGTTTAAGGTTAACTTTGCCATGCCGGATATTACTATGCATCTGTATGAGGATGAGTTAATTGTTTTTTTAAAATATCACCAGCATATCTATAAATTAAGACATGAAGTTATCAATTGTCATCCCGGTTTACAACGAAAAAAAGTACATTCAGGAGATTGTGCGGAGAGTACGCCAGGTTAATCTTTCCGGGATAGAGAAGGAAATTATTATTGTTGATGATTATTCCGATGACGGCAGCAGACAGGTTATCAAAGAGCAGCTGGAATCACTGGTTGATAAAGTGATTTACCAGGAAAAAAATAAGGGGAAAGGAGCGGCACTACGCAGCGGATTTCAGGCAGTAACCGGGGACATTGTGATTGTACAGGATGCTGACCTAGAGTATGATCCGCAGGAATATGATAAATTGCTCAAACCTATCCTGGATGAGAAAGCTGATGTGGTGTATGGTTCGCGCTTTGTCGGAAGTGAACCCCATCGGGTTTTATTATTCTGGCATTATGTAGGAAATAAAATTTTGACTTTATTATCCAACATGTTTACCAACATGAACCTCACCGATATGGAGACCTGTTATAAAATGTTTCGCCGGGAAGTACTGGATGGTGTGAAAATTGAACAGGATCGTTTCGGATTTGAGCCGGAAATCACTGCCAAAGTAGCTCGCCGTCACTGGCGGATCTACGAAGTTGGTATTTCTTATTCCGGGAGAAACTATGCGGAAGGCAAAAAAATAAAATGGAAAGATGGCCTTTCTGCTATCTGGTATATTCTGAAGTATAATCTTTTTAGATAAGCATAAATAAACTGGCTTTCACTCTTACCTATCAGAAAATTTTCTTTTACCAACTTCACCGGGTGCGGTATTTTTAAGAAGCAATACCGCTGCAAAAACCAGAAGATCTTCACTCTCTTTAGTTATATCAACAGGCCCTTCTGTTTAATTAACGGGGTGACGTCCCAATTTCTACTCGTTTCCACTTTTTACGTCGAAACCGGTAGTAATTCAGGAAAAAACGGGCTGTTTCATCAACCGATTGAATAGACCACAGACCGGCCAGTCCAAAATGAAATACCACAGTTAGAAGAGAGGCTCCCATGAGTTCAAATGTGAAGACACTGCAAATAGATAACCACATCAACCAGTTTAAATCTGCTCCGCCCCGCAAATTTCCGGCAAAGACAGCATTGACCGCCCGGGGTATCTGCAGGATGGCCAGGGCATAGATCACCTGTCGGCCGTAAGCAATTACCTGCGAATGGCTGGTAAAAGCACCGAGGATATATTTCTGAAAGATGATTAAAATTAGGGCTATTCCGAGGGAGGTGAATAAAGCAACCAGGCCGGCCAGGCGTCCGGTCTTTAAGGCCAGCTGCTCTTGCTCGGCACCCAGATTTTTTCCAACCAGGGTCATCGAGGCAATACCGAAACCCTGGTAGATCATTGACAAGACTGATTGGATCCGGATAAATACCTGATGGACTGCCAGAGGAACTATTCCCATCCGGGCAGCAAAAAAACTTAAAATGAGTTGACCAAAAGCCCAAACCAGCTGTTCCACCGTGGTGGGTAATCCAAGTTTAAAAAGGCGCTTGAAAGTCTCAAAGTTTGGAGTAGTGTATTCTTTGAAAGATAAGAAAAGCACACATTTATGGCTTCGCAGGTAGTAGAGAGTGAGCATAAATCCGACGCTGTGGCCAATTCCAATGGCTAATGCCGCACCTTTGGCTTCCAGCCGGGGAAAGCCGAATTCACCGAATACCAGTAGCGGCAGAAGCAAAATGTGGATCAGGTTGGCGGTAAGATTTATTCTCATGGTGATCATGGTATCACCGGCCATGCGCAGTATTCCCAGGGCAATAAAGTTTACCACAAAGATGGGAGCGAAGAAGGATGCGGTCTTTAACCACTGTACCGCAAACTGTCTTGCCACCGGTTCATCCTCTTTGATAATGTGGGAAATCTGAGTACCCCCAAAATACCAGACCAAGCCAATGATAATGGACATTATTGTTCCCATCATCAAGGCCTTAGCCAGTACATGGTTGGCATTCCAGGAATCACCTGCACCCAGGTAACGCAGAATGATGATGGACGACCCCATGACAAACGTTAATAAAATGGCCAGAGTTAACAAAACAATCTGCAGTGAAATACCTACTCCTGCCAGAGCGGCGGCGGAGAGATGCCCGATAAAAATTGCTTCGATCAGCCAGGTGATGGTCTGGGAAGAAAGATCGAATATCGCGGGTAAGGAGGTTTTAAGAATATCATTCAGCGGTGATTTTTTCGAGGACATTCCCATCTTTACTATCGGATGCCTTCCTTCATACTAACTGTTATTCTTCCAGAGAAAGATGATCATCAAAAAAGGGAGAAAATCAATGCTGATTTTCTCCCGGTAATTCTTAACGGTAGTACTCGTAATAATCTGCGCCAAGGTGGGTGATTTGTTCTTCGCCCATCATGAAACGAAGGGTATTTTTGAGTTTCATTTGTTGAATAAAAAGGTCATGTTCGGGATAAAGATCCGGTAAATGCAGCGGGCTTTTAAAGAAGAAAGATAACCATTCCTGGATTCCGCTAAACTTTGCCCGTTGTGCAAGATCCATATACAGAGCCAGATCCAGAACGATAGGAGCTGCCAGAATGCTGTCACGACAGAGGAAATCGACTTTGATCTGCATGGGATATCCCAACCATCCAAAAATATCGATATTATCCCAACCTTCCTTATTATCCCCGCGGGGTGGATAATAGTTGATTCTTACTTTATGATAAAATTTATGGTATAACTCGGGATATAATTCTGGCTGCAGAATGAATTCCAATACCGATAACTTACTCTCTTCTTTGGTTTTGAAGGATTCAGGATCATCCAATACCTCGCCGTCCCGGTTCCCGAGAATATTAGTGGAAAACCAGCCATGCAATCCTAACATCCGGGCTTTTAAACCGGGAGCTATGATGGTTTTCATTAATGTTTGCCCGGTCTTGAAATCCTTTCCTGAAATGGGGGCGTGAGTCTCTTTGGCCAGTTCAAAAAGTGCTGGAAAATCATGAGAAAGATTGGGAGCGCCATTGGCATATGGAATACCTAATTTCAAGGCTGCATAAGCGTAGATCATGCTTGGAGCAATGGCGGGATGGTTCTTTTTCAATCCTTTTTCAAAAGCTTCCAGACTTTTGTGAACCGCTTCCGGTTTGATAAAGATCTCAGTACTTCCGCACCAGACGATGACCAGCCGGTTCAGGCGGTTTGTATCTTTAAAATTCTGCATATCCTCCATTAACATCTGGGCATAATCCCATTTGGTCTTGGCGGATTTGATATAAGTACCATTTAATTTCTTTACATAGTGTTTATGGAAGACTCCCTTCATCGGTTTGATACTTTCCAATTCCGGACGGATTTTATCAAGTAGTCCTGTTTCCAGCACTCCGGCGGTGATAGCCGATTGATATGCATTATCTTTAAAAATATCCCAACCGCCGAATACCAGATCATCCAATTTGGATAGCGGGATGAAATCTTTGATCTTCGGTACGCGGTGTTCGGTTCTTTTTCCCAACCGGATGGTACCCATTTGAGTCATAGAGCCGATCGGTTTTGCCAATCCTTTGCGAATGGCCATTACCCCGGCAATAAAGGTGGTGGAAACTGCTCCCAATCCCGGGGTCAGTACACCCAGTTTTCCCTTGGCTGGTGCGATCTTTACCTTGGGCATTTTGTCCATTGCAAATCTCCTTCACTTTTTCTCTTAGCCGAATCAGATATCAGATTATATTGAATGATATTTTTTTAGCGGGAAATTTTTATAAAAAAATTTTGCAATCAACGGATTATTCTATCATTTTTTATTTTTTGCTGGTGGCCGGCGGCGGATTTTCTAAAGTCTTTTTAGCCTGTTGTTCAAGCACCCTTACATGATACATTCGCTGGATTGCGGTAAAATTGGACAGAATAGCGATCATCCAGATGACCAATTCCAGTAAATAGGGATGGATGAGAGAGCTCACCCCAATATACACAATACGCTCGGGCCGCTGCATGATGCCTACCTTACATTCAAATCCCAAACCCTCTGCACGGGCCCTGACATAACTCACCATCATTGATCCGCCCAAAGCCAGAAAAACCACGATACTGGTAATAGGATGATCTTTTTGCACAAAATAGATGGCAGTTCCCAAAAACATAAATAGCTCAGCATAGCGGTCCAGACTGGAGTCAAATAGTGCACCGAATTTCGAAGACTGGCCGGTTTTACGGGCTACTTTACCATCAATAATGTCACATATGCCGCTTAACAGGATGAACACCCCCCCCAGCCTGAGATTATGTTTGGCATAAAAGACTGCGCTGATCAGGGAAATAACCAACCCCAGAATGGTGAAGTGATTGGGATGAACCTGAATACGGACAATTCTTTCTATAAAGGGATCAAGACCTTTAAGAAATCCTTTTTGGATAAATTGAGGTAAAATTGTAAAACTTTTCTTTCCCATTTATTGTGGTCCGTTCTTTTTGTTCTGTTCAATAATAAAATCCATACCGGCAATCAAAATAACAACTTCCCCTTTGAGTTTTCGCTCAGACAATGCTGTTAAGATGTCTGAAGCGTAACCGCGAATAAATTCTTCAAATTTCTTTGTGAGCTCTCGAGCGATGACAATATAACGATTTCCCATAATTTTTACAATATCTTCTACAGTTTTCTGAACCCGATAGGGGGATTCGTAGAGGATGATGGTTCCCTGTTCAGCAGCCAATTGCTCCAATATTTTAGTTCTTCCTTTCTTCCGCGGTAAAAACCCCTCGAAGATAAAACGATCGGTGGGAATTCCCGCTCCCACCAGGGCAGCTAACAGGGCAGAAGCTCCAGGAATGGGCACTACCATTATCTGCTGATGAATGGCGGCTGCTACCAGTTTAAGGCCCGGATCGGAAATCAGGGGGGTCCCGGCCTCTGCGATCAGGACAATATTTTTTCCCGCCTGTAATTCCTCGATGACATACGGGATGCGTCGTTCCTCATTATAGGAAAAATAACTGACGACTTTTTTGCTGATTCCAAAATGATGCAATAAACGGGAGGCGGTCCTGGTATCTTCAGCCAGGATGAAATCAACCTGCTTGAGGATATTCAAGGCCCTTAAGGTAATATCTTCCAAATTACCGATAGGGGTACTTACCAGATAAAGTGTTCCTTGACTATGTTGAGCAGTATCGATGTTTTTCCTTTCCGCAAATGAATCATTGCAAATTTGAATGATATCATCAAGACATCCAATAGAAAAATTAACTGTCTTTTCTGAAATCAAGCGGATTTCAGGGAAGATCCCGCCTGGAAAATCGTTTCATTCCCAGAATAAAACAGCTAAAGGTCAATCCTGCCAGAGGTATAATATTGCGATAAAGCTGGATCTCGCCAAACATCTGTTTTTGCGGCAGATAGTAACTAAAGATATTGAATGGCTTTAAGAATGCCAATTCCTCCCAGAACGACCCGATAAAGTGCAGGAGATAAAACGTCAGGGTAATCACCATTGCCGCGGACCCGAATTTTCCCCGCTCTTTACTGTAAACTGCCAGGAGCAGGGAATAACTCGCGATCAGTAAGAAAAGAAACCACAGATTTATTCCGATGTTGCTCAAATTGATAAGGATCTCGGCTGTTCCCTGTTTTTTTAGCATCAAAGCGGTAAACGAACCGGTTAATGCGCCGCTCACCGCAATGAATAGAAAAAAAGCGGTTGACAGGAAGAGAGTGCTGAAAAACCGGTTTCGCTCCAGCGGATGGGAAAGAAGCAATTCCAGCAGTCCTTTTTCCGCCTCACCGCTGATCAGACGGACAGAATAGGCAACGGCCAGAATTCCCATTATCACCAATACCAGAGGATGATTCATCCCAAAGGCAGCTGCCCCTTTAATGGAGAGACGATACATGAATTGCTCATCCAGCAGTACTTTTAAATGGGGAGGTACCTGATTATAAATCGCTTCAAAGATAGGGACATAGTTCAGGGTACTAAAAATCCAGATGATAAGGAATTGCAGGAACCCGATGAAGACAAAACTGAAAATGACAAAAGGTTTCTGGATTTTCCAAAGCAGTTTAAATAAAGGACAGCTAATCATTCTGGTTTTCCCGGTAATAATACAGAAAAATTTCCTCCAGACTGGGCTCCGGAAAGGTAAAATCCTCCAGCGGTAAATTTCCCAATTCCCGCAGCAAGGGCAAAATCTCTCCTTTCACCAGCAGCTCATAATGCAGGTCTTTTTGAGAGATCAACTGCGCTCCCGGCAGGCTGAGCTGATCTACTGCCTGCTTCAATGTGAGGGATAACCGGCGGTAGCGGTTTTTCTTGAGATTTTCCAAGCTCTCTGAAGCGACTAACTTTCCTTTCCGGATAATGGCCACCCGGTCACAGATCCGCTCCACTTCCGTCAGGTTATGGGAAGACAAAAAAATGGTATTCCCTTGCTGCCGGTATTCCTGCAAAAAGTTATAAAATTCTTCCTTTACTAAAGGATCTAAACCGATGGTGGGTTCATCCAGAATCACCAGTTCCGGTTGATGGGAAAAGGCCTGAATGATCCCGATTTTCTGCCTGGTGCCCTGGGAAAGGTGCTTGATTTTCCGGGAAAGTTCTCCCTGCAGGGATAGTTTTGTAATCAGCATATCATGGCCGATTTTATTTTGACCGCGAATCTTACCAGAAAAACCGAGAAATTCTTCGCCAGTCATATTGCCAACCACTGAAAAATCACCCGGCAGATAACCGCAGCGCCGGCGAATTTCCAGTGAGTTCTGCTGAAGCGGTTTTTGGAAAATAATAATCTTTCCGGAAGAAGGACGTAACAGGTCAAGTAATAACCGGATAGTAGTGGTTTTCCCGGCTCCATTGGGTCCCAGAAACCCAAAAATTTCCCCACGGTTCACTTCAAAATTAATCCGGTCAATTCCCGCTGACTTGCCGTAATATTTTGTCAGTTGTTCGACTTGTATAACCGGAATGTTTTCACTCATCGATGGAAGGCCTGGTGTTTTTCTGAGGGATATTTCAGGCGAAAATTTTAATTTCACCGAACACGATGGTTGCCTCAATTCTTATCACTTTAGGATCGGCACCGCTGGATGGTAAGGTATAACTGATATTTTTGAAAAGGCCGCTTTGGTGATTGTCGAAAATATAACTTTCACCGGCTATATAGTTGGCCTTCACTTCAACTGCCAGATTCTGGGGCAGGCGGATGGTCAGCTCACCAAATACCCCATTGGCCCGGATACTGGAATTTTGCTGGAAAATGGCGCGGCTGAAATCCAGGTCAACATCGCCAAATACATTACTGCTGGAAAACTGGCGGATGGTTTGATTATCAAATCTGATTCTGACATCCCCGAAAACATTACTCACATTTTCTCCGCCTGCTATTGAAAAACTTTGATCTGGCCGGTCACCGCTCAGTCTCGATTCATTGCTGTTTTTTTTTGTATCGAATGACTTTCTTGAGCTGATCAGGGCCTGCAATCCCAGGTAGATGAGGATCAGCGGCCAGTATCTCCGGACCATATCGCCGAAATCGAGGTAGTCGAAGTTATGGAGTAAAAAAAGCAACCCCAGGACAATCAGGAAAATTCCCCAAAATAAATTTCTGGATCCTCTGGAAGACATCTTAGCTCTCCTACTATAAGTGTGTTTGATTCGAGATCAGCATATCACCCGGCATTACCTGATACTCTAACCTGAGGTGAAAAATACATCAGGTGTATTTCTTTTTAGCTGGTCATTAAAAATCTTATCGATGTAATTTAGCGAATGCATTGCCCTAGTTTGATAAACGAACAAATTTTATCATCATTACTTTTTAATATTTTATTCATATTTCATCATCTATCTGTGGAGGCGGGGGTACCAGTGGTTCCAATTGGGTGATAAGTTCCGGGATTTGTTCGCGGACTATTCCATAAATCTCCTGGTAGTTGACCATGTCGTATTGATGGCTGAGGACATTTCGCAAACCGATAATTTCCTTCCAGTGAATCTCAGGATGCCGGTCACGAAAAGGTGAGCTGACTCGGCGTGCTGCCTCTCCCAGAATCTCTAGCCCTCGCTCCACCGCCAACCGTGTCATCTCCCTGTCCCTGCCAACTGCCAGAAATTTTTCCAGTGTGACATTATCTGTGAATTCCACGATCGCCCTCGCCGCCTGGATCATGTCCCAGAGAAATGCCGGATCGCGTTCTTCAGGTCGCATAGATCACCTCGTGGTTGCTCAATATGTGATGCCGGCGGAAAGGATTCTTTATAGCCTTTTTTTCTACCAGATCTACTTCCCGCCCGAATATCTCTTTCAACTCCTCTTCAGCCTTCATGTGATCGAATAAGTTCCACTTGGCGTCATCCTGAAATACTACCAACACATCCACATCGCTTTCTGGCCCGAAGTTTTTCCCAAGCGCAGATCCAAAGATAGCTAATTCCTTGATTTTCCACTTTCGGCAAAACTCTATGATCTCATCTTTGGGAATGTATATCCTTAAGTTCATATAGTAATTTAGGATGATTTGCCAGCCTAGGCTAATAAAATTAATGATGGGCAGTAACAGGAAATAAAAAAGCCGGCCATAATGGCCGGCTGAATTGCTGATTGGATCTCCCTCGATTTTAAAAATTATACCTGAATCCTAAAAATATTCTGTTCTCGGTAATCTCTTCTAAAGTTCCCCCCGGAGTGTAAACGTCCTCGCTTTCTCTGCTCCAGGAACTGTAGCGGTAAGTGAGATCAAGATAGGTGCCATAAGCGATTCTCAATCCAATGCCGCCGCTGTATACCTGCTTGTCGCGGTCATAGTCTGCATCTTTCAATGGTGAAGGATAGTAGGCATAACCGCCCCGCAAAAAGAAGTTGGTGTTGGGAAAACCGATCTCGCCTCCCAGATGATAATTGATGGTTTCGCGATAATCTCTCTGCAGGCTCTGGTTTTCATCCAGCAATTCCTGGTAATCGGCATCATAAGGCAGGTCGTCTGGTTTTTCAAAACGGGTTTGTCTCCAGTCATGATAAGTAAGACCGGCGGTTAACTGAATATTTTCAAGATCCAGGCCGATCCCGGCATCGAACCGGAATGGGGTTTTTACCTGATACTCCCAGCTGCTGGGTTCATATTCCAGAGCGTCCACATAACCATCGTCAAATACCAGTTCATCGGAGGATGTATAATCTTCAGTTACCCGGAAGGTGGTGGGAAGTTCTACCGCCAGACCCAGGCGGGCAGAACGGTTCAATTGAAACATGCTTCCAAGTTTCAGGCTATAAGCCTGGTAGTTTGTGATAAGGCCGTGGTTCAGGGAATAGCTGTGGAAATCGCCGGGATAGACATTATATAAATTTTCTGAATCCTCCTGATAGAAATTGAGCTGATATTCTTCCCGGCCGCTCCAGAAATTGAGGGTCGCTCCGACATCGAAAGAAGGAGAAAGAGCAATGGCGCCGGCAAAAGACCACTGATGCAAACCGCCTTCGGCCGTTACCTCCTCGGTCTGCTGCACATCCTGGTCAAAGTTGTACCAATCGTAATTCCCGTTATCATCTTCCAGCTCGAATTCGATTCCATTGCTCCGGGTGTTGAATCCCTCAAAATAAAGATAGTCGTCAAAATCCTTCACGAAATTGTATCCCAGACCAAAGACCAGACTGCCGCGGGTGGCTGGGAGCGGTATAGCAATCCCGAAATTCCGGAAGCGGGTGTAACTAGACTGCATCTGGTATAAATTTCCGGCAAAGATGGCGCTGTTGTCGAATCGAAGGTGCGAAAATTCAGCGCTCACCTGCGTTTTCTTGAGGGAAGCCAGTCCGGCTGGATTCCAGTAAATGGCTGAATAATCGGCTGATGAAACCACTCCGTTCCCTCCCATGGCGATATCCCTGGCACCAAACCCAATTTCATCCTGCCTGATGTGAATGGCATCACTGGCACTCTGAGAAGGTGCGAAGGAGATGAACAGCAGTATGATCCCGATTACCGGCAGATACTTTTTCATTTTAATTTCTCTTTCACTCGTTTTTATGGTTAAAACTGCCTTCATTTTCATCTGCTTTTCTTAACGGGATTTCCGTCCGGCTGATGAATTCTGACGTCCGCTGTTGTTGCTCTTATTTGCATCCGATTTTTGCGGGCGCATTTCACTTGAATTGCTGCGGCTGGGAGCTGGAGAACTGTAAGAACTGCGTGATTCCGGTTTGGCCGGAGCAGTGTATTTTGGCGCGCTTGGCTGCTCCGTTGTTTGTGGCCGGTACTGATTGTTATTGGTCGTTTCTTTTGGACGAGTTTCGGTCCGTGTTTCCGGCCGGTTGATCCTGCCGGAATTTTGTTCGACGTTCCGGTTATCATTTTTTACCCGTTCGTTTGAGCGGTTACTATTCTCGGCCGGCTGTTTTTTTGCCGGAGAACGGAAGATCTCAGATTCCCGCGAGATGCTGGATGAAGCAATCTGTTTTTCCGCCGGCTTCTGATTACTCCGGGTAATCTGTCTGTTTTTGACCTCTTTAATTTCACCGGAGGAATTGTTCTGCGAACGAATATCATTCCGCGGGGCCTTTTTCTCTACGATTCGCGAATCACGGCCCGAATTATCAGACTTCCGGACGACAGTTCGTCCACTTTGACTCCCGGTGTTTTGTCTACTTTTCTGAGATCCGGTGTTTGAACGTTTTACAATCCGGCCGGGATTAGAAGTAACCGCACCGGGATCCTGATGGCTGTTGGACGGGGTACGGCTGGCGATTCTCCTTCCATCGACAGGCTGCCTTTTGTCCCAATCCCGTTTATTATACTCCCGGTCCGGGGCGGTAGGATGATGAGGATTATCATAAATCGGATAAGGATAATACACATAGATTGGATAATAGACTGGATATGGATACCAGCCGGTATTCCAATACCAGGGATCATACCAGGTTATGAAAGGTTCCCAGCAGTAATACGGGGGTTGATAATATACCGGGTAGAACCAGGGTCGATGATGGTAATATGGATAACTTACACCAATATGGAAATAAAAACTAAACCGGTCATACCCACTTGAATAATAGTATGGATCATACCAGGGATCATAATCATAAACGGTGTATTTCACTTTTCGCAGGTAATCGTTATAGCCATAATAATTTTCTTCCACCACCAACCGCGAGGGACGAAGTGATAGCTGACTTTCGGAATATTCAGGTGCCTCTTCACCCTGGTAATACATTTCATCAGCGTCAGGAGTATATGAGCTGGTATAATTGTCCTCATCGATGTCATCATAAGGTCTGGCACTCTGAAAAGTGGTATAACATCCATTCAGGATGAACAGTAAAGCGGTTAAGAACATGATTTGACTGAAATAAAGCGAGAATCCTTTCATGGCAACTCTCCTTTCTTTATGACAATTATTAATGACGCAGTTGATCGGATCATTCCGGAACAATGCCAGCCAATTCAAAGGCCGGGAAATTAAAAGATAAAACGACCCTTTGGCCAGATAGGGGAGAATAGCACCAAGGGATTCAAACCGGCTAATGTCCGGGACCTGTGAGATAAATCCTAAAATTTGAGTAACCATTTTCTTTTTCCTCATTCGTTTCAAGGCAGCATAGTTCAAAGTTGGTGCCAATCGCCAGCAGGTTGAAGTCTATATTTGTTAAATATAGAAATATTAATAAGTTAAACAAGGAGGATAAATGGTCACCGATGATCACCAGATCTTTTTCTGATAACCAGCTTTGCAGTGTAACTGCTAACTAAGTTAGCAGTTATGATAGAATTTGATTTTAGTTGCCTGGAGAGTCAGGAATTTGGTAGGTAACGCCGTTTTTAAGCGGGGTTATTTTTTGATCTGAAGCTTATAGCGCTGAATCTTTTTCTGCAGTCCCACCCGGCTTAATCCTAATTCCCTGGCGGTATGGGTAATATTGCCTTGGTTTTTTTCCAGGATTTCAGTAATAAAAAGCTTTTCAATTGATTCAGTCATTTCTTTAAGATTACCCGTGCCCGGCAGCAGGGAGGCAATGTCCATCTTCTGGCCGGTAGTATGAACCGAAATCAATTCCGGGGTGATGAAAGTATCAGGATCTGCCAGGGTGATGGCCCGTTGGATCTCGTTTTCCAGTTCCCGTACATTTCCGGGGAAGGGAGCCGTCAATAGCAGTTGCAGGGCTTCTCGCTGAATGCCCCTGATTTTTTTACCCAGCCGTTGCTGATATACTTGTATGAAATGATCCACCAGTAATGGGATGTCTTCCCGCCGGTCCCGCAGCGGGGGAATCCGGATAGGGAAAACATTCAACCGGTAGTAGAGATCCTCGCGAAAAGAGCCTTTCTGGATGGAATTCTGCAGATCTTTATTGGTAGCGGAGATAATCCGGACATCCACTTTAATATCCTGCTCCGAACCCAGCGGCCGGATTTCGCCTTCCTGCAGCACCCGTAAAATCCGCAGTTGAAAAGCGGCTGAGGTATCGGCAATTTCATCTAAAAAAATGGTACCGCCATCAGCAATCTCAAATAAACCTTTCTTATCCCGGGCGGCGCCGGTAAAGGCACCTTTGCTATGGCCGAATAGTTCGCTTTCCAGCAAGCTATCAGGAAGAGCAGCACAGTTTTGGGCGACGAACAGTTTATTTTTCCGGGAACCGTTGTAATGAATAGCCCGGGCAATTAATTCTTTGCCGGTGCCAGTATCACCGATCAATAAAACGGTGGTATCGGAAGGGATCACCTTTTTAATCAGCCGAAAAACTTCCTGCATCGCTTTACTCTGACCAATCATGCTGTCGAATTCGTATTTTTTCTCTGCCTCCTGGTGGAGTATTATATTTTCCTGC
>Ga0154654_1100_pt11 | contig 15772 bp, 14 predicted proteins | sample Rifle2008BG13ft_FD_116083 | JGI IMG/M metagenome (GOLD analysis project Ga0154654, IMG submission 116083) | Caldithrix sp. RBG_13_44_9 | reverse complement strand
CCTGGACCAGGACAATATTCCTTCCTCCGTTTATGACAATCTGCTGAAGGCGGTAAACCAGAATCTGTCTCCGATGCATCAATATATCCGGCTGCGCAAGGAAATTCTTGGACTGGAAAAAGTAAATCCCTGGGACTTATTTGTTCCACTGCTTAAGGATTTTCGCTGGGAAGTCACTTATGAAGAAGGAGTAGATCTTATTCAAAACGCCCTGGAGCCGCTGGGAGAGGATTATCTTGCAGCCGCCAGGCAGGGCTTTATCTCTGGTTGGTTTGATGTTTACGAAAATCAGGGTAAACGGTCCGGAGCCTATTCAGCTGCTACCTATGGAGTTTCTCATCCTTTTATGCTGCTGAATTATCAGGGACTTTTAAATGATATGTTTACTGTAGCCCATGAAATGGGGCATTCCCTTCATTCCCATTTTACCATTCAGTCTCAGCCCTATATTTATAGTGACTATACCATCTTTGTCGCTGAGGTAGCCTCGACTTTAAATGAAGCATTATTAATGGATTATCTGCTGAAGAATACCAGGGACAAAAATAAGAAACTTTATCTCTTAAATGAATATATTGATCAGATTCGTGGAACCCTCTATATCCAGACCATCTTTGCCGAATTCGAGAAAATCATTCATGAGAAATATGAGGCGGGTGAGGCGGTGACTGCTGAATTTTTCAGTCAGACTACCCGGGAGTTGTATACCCGTTATTATGGACCTGATTTTGAGATGGATCCCCTCTATGATATCAACTGGTGCCGGATCCCCCATTTCTATTACAATTTCTATGTGTATCAATATGCCACCGGGATCTCCGCCGCCACTGCTTTGTCCCAGAAAATATTGGCTGGCGATAAAAAAGCTCGTCATGCTTATTTGAATTTCCTGAAACGCGGCAGTTCTGATTATTCGATCAATCTGCTGCAGGATGCCGGGGTTGACATGACCTCCCCTGAACCGATTGAGGCCACCGCTAAACTATTTGCGAAGCTGTTAAATGAAATGGAAAAACTTTTAAAAGAATAACGGAGAATTCAGTCGTCCCGCTCTTTTCAGTTCAGTGACAGTTTAAAACTCGGTATGCCGGGGTGTTAAAATAAACCGGAAATTTATGCAGGTATATAAGAGATCAGGTTACAAATAGACAGATCTGGTTTATTGTTTAAAGTACTGCCTCGTTACTTCAACCTTTGAAACTACAATTGAATTGATTTTTTACCGGATAATGTTTATTATTGCCATTCGTCATTTTAAAATTTTAACCTAAATAATTAAAGCCACGAAGTCACAAAGACACAAAGATATTAAAATTAATAAATTAGATCATTTAAAACGCTTGAATGAAATAAAACGATTCGATAAATTTAAAATTCACAATAACAGTATTCTTAGGGTCTTGGTGCCTTTGTGGTTAATTTTTTAAATCAATCTAGTTGGACTATGGGGACTGAAAAAAAATATAAGGTCTTTGTTTCCCGGCAAATTCCTGAAACCGGACTGGATGTTTTGCGGCAGAAATGCGAAGTGGAAATTTATCCTGGAGAACAGGCTATTCCGCGCCATCTGCTTCTGGAAAAAGTAAAAGATGCCGAAGGACTCCTTTGCCTGCTCTCAGAAAAAGTTGACCGGGAATTATTTGCCCATGCCCCCAAATTACGGGTGGTAAGCAACTGCGCGGTGGGCTATGATAATATCGATGTGGAGCATGCAACCCGGATCGGAGTGGCAGTGACCAACACCCCGGGGGTATTGACCGATGCCACTGCTGATTTAAGCTGGACACTGCTGCTGGCTGCCGCCCGGCGGTTGATCGAGGGAGATCACATCATGCGTCATAATAAATTTACCGGCTGGTCACCTCTCTTTTTGTTGGGTCAGGATATAAAGGGAAAGACCCTGGGAATTCTGGGGGCTGGAAGGATTGGTACGGCGGTGGTGGAACGCAGTGTGGGCTGGCAGATGCCGGTGCTCTATTTCGACCGCAGACCTAATCCCTACCTGGAAAAAACATTCGCCGCCCGTAAAGTTGAGTTGAATGAACTCATCCAGCAGTCAGATTTCATCTCGATTCATTTGCCGCTCGCTGCCGAGACCCATCACCTGATCAATGAAAAAGTATTGAGTCAGATGAAAAAGTCAGCCATAATCGTCAACACTTCGCGCGGAGCGATTATAGACGAAAATGCGCTGGTCAAAGCTCTGGAAAATAAGCAGATTGCCGGAGCCGGCCTGGATGTTTTTGAGAATGAACCCGCCATGGCAGCAGGTTTGGAGAAATTGTTCAATGCGGTGGTTATACCCCATATCGGTAGTGCCACCATCCATACCCGCGGGGAGATGACCCGTATTGCCGCAAAGAACCTTTTGAATGTCCTGGAAGGTGATCCTCCCGAATTTGCGGTAAATCCGGAGGTTTTAAAAAAGCATTTCAATAAATAAGAAAATAAAAATTTCCACTGGCAGGAGATCATATGGGACAATTAACTGGTAAAAAAATTTTAATGGTGGTGGGAGAAAAAAACTATAATGAACAGGAATTTGAACATCTTCATGACCTGTTCCTGGAAAATAGTGCGGTAGTAGCAATTGCCAGTCATGGGACCGGTAAGGCCCTGGGGCGGCTGGGCGGTTTTGCGGTGCCTCATCTGGCCATTTCTGAAGCCAAAGCTCAGGATTATGATGCCATCGTTTTGATTGGCGGCTATGGCGCCTACGCTTTTCTCTGGGATGATACCCAGCTGCATGAACTCCTCCGGCAAGCACAGCAGTTAAACAAGCTGCTGGTGGCAGCCAGCGTTTCTGCTGTTACCCTGGCCAATGCCGGATTACTGCAAGGTAAAAATGCCACCGTTTACCCGGATTATAATGCGGGAGTCATTTTAACCGAAAAAGGTGCAAATCATGTTTATCAAAGTGTAGTTGTGGACGATAATATCATTACCAGCAATCATCCCCGTAAGGTAAAACAACTCGGGGAAACTATTGTAGCTAAACTGTCGGGAAAGTAATGGGTAAAAAGTCCATAAAGGCTTATAAGGATCCGGAGTTTTTAGGAAGCCGGGATGCTCGAACCATCCGCATTCTCTCCGAATATTTGGAGCCGGAGTCACGCTTCCGCAGGTTGAATGTCAAAGACACCATTGTTTTTTATGGCTCCGCCCGGGTGACTGATGGAAAAACTGCCAGGAAACGGTATGAATTATGGAAAAAGCGGATGGAACAGAGACCTTCTGAAGACCATCGCCGGGAACTGCAACAGGCTGAGATCCGCCTGAAAATGTCCCGGTATTATGATGATGCCCGCGAACTGGCCCGGCTGGTAACACAGTGGTCAGTTGGAATAAAAAACAGCCATCAGCGGTTTCTGATTTGTTCGGGAGGCGGACCCGGAATCATGGAAGCAGTCAATCGAGGCGCTGCCGATGTACCGGGTGGAAAGTCCATCGGACTGAATATTTCGATCCCGCAGGAACAGGATTCGAATGCGTTTATCTCTCCGGAACTCAATTTTGAATTTCATTACTTTTTCATGCGAAAATTCTGGTTTGTCTATCTGGCTAAAGCACTGGTGATTTTTCCGGGTGGTTTTGGAACCATGGATGAATTCTGGGAAGTCCTTACCCTCTTGCAGACTGGTAAAATTCAGAAAAAGATGGCAGTGATCTTGTACGGGAAAGATTACTGGAGCCAGGTGATCAATTTTCAATATATGGTGGATCACCTGATGATCGATGAAAATGACCTCAAATTATTTCATGTGTGCAGTACACCCCAGGAAGCCTTTGAATATTTGCGGGATAAGTTAACCGAAGCTTTTTTGTGATCGGTATTCAGTTTATTTCTGCCCGATTTCCCTCACTCCAATCACATTGGGAATCACGAATTGATTATTTTTCTCTGGTGCTGATACAATTTCCGGCCAGGAAATTGGGGAAGCGTTCGAAGCATTTTTATTCTCGGAAAGGTATAGTCCGGCCTGAATTCCGCCTTCTAAATACATAGCCGCTTGAATATCCAATGGAAGTTGCAGCAGTATTTCAATGAAATCGTGCACCGGTGAAGGTGAACCACAGTAGATCATTAATAGTTTTCCACTGCCATCCATGCCCAGGGCCGCAATACTCCACCCTTGCTCCTGCGGCTGCCAGACATTTTTTTGCTGACAATTGATCATTCGGAAGCTCTGCAAAAATGATTGATATTTGTTTCCGAATAAAGCAAAATCCTCGCAGGTACGGTCAATGATTTTGAATGGCGGGACAGTTTTATCCAGCGGATTGCATGCCAGGATCGAGTTATATTTTGGATGAAATCCGGGATTATTCACATGGTCCCCGCTTTTCAAATAACCCACAGATGTGGTCAAGTCCTTCCCGAACATTCCTCCATTAATCACCGCCTTCAATTTGAAATCATCAGCCCATTGGAGGAGGGTTCGCTGTTTGTTGGTATATTCACTTTGACAGTACAAGTCTATTTTAAAAAATTTCGGATCTATTTTCAGGACATAAATACGGGAATTATTCTGCCTGGCTGCTGGTGGAGCTTGAAAGATTCCCAGGTTTAATCCGGGTTGAATATTTTGCCAGGGCTCAGCAGCACGGATCGGTAATATTGCAGAAAATAAAATCCAAATGATCAAACTGAATAAAGCTAAGTCCAATTTCGTTTTCAACAAGAATTCAATCTCCCTGAGAATATCTAAAAATTCTTTACTGTGATATTTACCAAAATAATTTATATAATCGATACAAAGATTTTGTAAATAAGTCCTCCAATATAAATTATTTAGAAACCTCTAAAAAAGGAACCTTTTAGTCATTCCGAGCGAAGCGAAGGAATCTCATAACATCAATAATGATAGAAGATTGCTTCCGTCAGTAGCCCTACCTGCTGCAGGCAGGCGGACAGGTCGTCATTTCATTCATTTCAATGGTATAATAATGAGAATTTTTCAGAGGTTTCTTTATTCAATTAAAATAGTTTTGGCGGATATAGCCAGCAGAATTTTCATTCAGTCGAGTCTGTTTAAAATCAGAATTGTTAAAAAGTAATGGATTTGGTTGATGAGAATCTGCTCCCTATATTTGTGCCGTGAATTTTCTTTAACACCATGGTAAGTAAAGGTAAAAGGAGTAGTCGAAGTGACTCTGGCAGGTAAAGATAAAAAATATTTTCGCACCCTGGGACATCATCTTAAACCAGAAGTCTGGATTGGTAAAGAGGGCGTTTCTAAGGGTACTCTTAAGACATTAGAGAATTCTTTTCATACCAAGGAATTGGTGAAAGTCAAGATCCTGGAAAATTGCCCATTGGATAGAACCGACATTGCCCGGCAGCTCTCTGATGCTGTCACTGCCGAAGTGGTACAAGTTTTAGGGAATATGATTTTGCTGTATAAACCGCTCCCAGAGGAAATGGAATGAACTTGTCTAATCGGATGTTCATTTTACTTTTAAGTATCATGACCATCCTTTTTGGACTCTCATTCATTGCCACCAAACAGGCCCTGCAGGGATTGGGTATTTTTCAGGTAGTATTCTGCCGCCATCTGCTGGCACTGATTTTTTTAACCCTGCTTCTATGGCCGAACCGGAAAAGATTTTATATTCCCCGAAAAGATCTGAAGCATTTTTTATTGCTTACCCTGGTTGAACCAGTAGGTTATTTTATTTTCGAGACCATCGGGATCCGTTACTCTTCACCTTCCAATGTTTCCATTATTATTGCTACCATCCCTATTTTTTCCCTGCTGTTTGCCTGGTGGATTTTAAGAGAAAAAAGCCGGATGCCGGCATTAGTGGGTATTGTTTTATCCCTGTTGGGAGTCTATCTGATTGTTGCTGCCTCTGCTGAAAGTGAATTGGCTCCTCGTCCGCTCCTGGGGAATCTGTTCACCGTGGGCGCATGTGTGTCTGCCGGACTGTACAATGTCCTTTGCCGGAGGTTAGGTCAGACCTATTCTCCCTGGACCATTACCTATTATCAATCCATAGTTGCTACAGTAGTATTCCTGCCGCTGGCGGTAATTGAATATTTTTTTCGTCCGGATATTCAGATTACCGGAGAAATTTTTTTAAGTATCCTTTATCTGGCGCTGGGCAGTTCTGTGGCCGCTTACTTTATCCTGAATTATTCGCTTGGTAAATTACCCACCCAGAAGGTAGCTATCTTCGCCAATCTGGTGCCGGTGGTTACAGTGTTTGCTTCCTGGTTCTTCTATGGAGAATTCCTGGAGACCAGCCAGTTCATTGGTGCATCACTGGTCATCCTGGGAATATATCTTACCTATCTGCGGATAAGGAAGTAGGAGGATTGATTTCAAAATTATTTAACTCAACTTCAGAAGTTATCCCAACATCCTCAGCGGATATAACGGTCTGTCAGAGTAAAAAATTAGCACAATTCAAGTCGGATGAATCCGGGAAAATTTTTTCTTCAGCAGGTTCCGGCAATTTCCTGATTCTGGTCGAAAGTTAAATTGACTACAACTTTATGTCTTGTTTAAGCTGGTATCCCTTCTCACTTTTATAAACCTGAGCGCAGTAAATCCTGGGATCATGTTCAAAAAACAATAACCATTCTTCTTTTGTGGCTTTTTCCAGAATCTCTTCTTTCTCTTGGATGGTTTGTACCGGATGGAGATCATATGCCATTACCCACGGCAAATTGAGATGAGCGGTCATGGGAATCAAATCTGCCAAATAAATTAATTTTTCATTCTGGCCAGAGATTTTAACCATTTGTTGAGCCACAGTATGTCCTTCAGAGAGGATCAGCTCTACTCCTTCCAGCAGTTTTTGTGGACCCTCTAAAATTTTTAATTTTCTGGACTTATAAAGCGGTTCAATATTCTCAGTTAAATAACTGGCCCGGTCCTTGGGAAATCCTTTCTGAGCCCATTCCAGCTGTTTTTTCTGGACATAATAATTGGCGTTGGGAAATTGAAGCTGGATCTGGCCATCTGAATCCAAATGAGTCGCTCCCCCTACATGATCAAAATGAAGATGGGTGACGATCACATCCGTCACATCCTCCGGCTGAATATTTTTTTCGGCCAGGGATTTCAAAAGTGAGGTGTGGGAATAATCAATATCATAGATTTCTTTGAATTTATCGCTGAATTTATTACCGACTCCTGAGTCGATCAGGATTACCCGCCCGGCACTGACTAACAGCAAAGTATTTAATGACATCAGAATGCGATTTTTCTCATCCGGTGGATTTTCTTTTTGCCAAAGGGTGCGGGGAACTACCCCGAACATGGCCCCGCCGTCCAATTTATAACGGCCGGCATCTATCATCTGAACTTCATATTTCCCGATTTGCATATTACCTCCGGTCTGAAATTATAAATTACCAATCGTTAGAGCTCAAAAATTTAATTCCTGAAAGCCTGTCATAATAAAAAATATCTTTTGAAAAAAACAAATGTTTTTTTAGATTTGACGTCAATTTATGCCCATCAAAGAGATGTTCAAACTGTCTAATTAAGAAAGGGATATTAATGAACAAGGTAGCAATAATATTTATATTGATGATAACCATCTTTATTATCTCTGCTATTGCTCAAGAAAGTCTGGATCAGCCACCTACTCAGCAGGTGCAATCGGATACCATTACTGGCCATAAAAATATGTCAGCAGAAGACTTGAAAGAACACGTGGTTTCACTTGGTGTGGAGTTACCCGTTTGGAGTATTATTCCTTTTGTTGGAATTTTACTGTCCATTGCCCTTTTTCCGTTGCTGGCTCCCCATTTCTGGCATCATCACTTTGGAAAAGTAACGATATTCTGGGCATTGCTTTTTGCCATTCCCTTTTTGATCGCTTATGGCGGACAGGCACTCTATGACATTCTACATATTTATATTGCCGATTATTTTCCCTTCATTATCCTGCTGTGGGCCCTGTTCACTGCCGCAGGCGGAATTTTTATCCAGGGAGCGCCGGCCGGTACACCACTTGCCAATTTCATCACTCTGTTAATCGGCACATTTTTAGCCTCTTTCATCGGAACTACCGGCGCAGCCATGGTACTGATCCGACCGGTACTCAGAATGAATAAATTCCGCCAGTCGAAAGTTCACATCATCATATTTTTTATCTTTCTCATCGCCAATATCGGTGGTTCTTTGACACCTCTGGGCGACCCACCCCTGTTTCTGGGATTCCTGCATCATGTGCCGTTCTTCTGGACCATGAAATTATTAACTGAAATGGTTTTTGTGTCCGGGATTGTCCTTATCATTTTTTATCTTGTCGATCTTTACTCCTTCAGGAAGGAAGGCTGGCACCAGAAAAAACATTTGAAAGCCTATCATTATGAAATCCCAGCCGGTATGGATGAAAGCAAGATTAAAGAGGATTTTCTACAGGGTGAAACGGCTAATAAAACTCACACCGCACCCTCGTCCAAGATAAGCATCCTCGGGTTACATAATTTTCTCATTTTATTCGGAATTATGGGAGCTGTTCTGTTCAGCGGTCTGGTTCATTTGGGCGAAATATCAATCCTGGGTGTACACCGGCAAATTGAGGGTTTGATTCGAGATGTTTCCCTCATACTGCTGGGCTTGCTCTCCCTTAAAATTACTGCCTGGTCTATCAGAGAAGGCAATGAATTTACCTGGTTCCCGATCAAGGAAGTAGCAAAGCTCTTTGCCGGGATTTTTATGACCATCGTTCCGGCTCTGGCCATGCTGCGGGCTGGCAGCGCCGGACAACTGGGATTTATTATGGAAGCGGTTAAAGAACCCTGGCACTATTTCTGGATTACCGGTGCGCTTTCCAGTTTTTTAGACAACGCTCCGACTTATCTGACCTTTTTAAGCACTGCCCTGGGCCAGTTTTATGCCGGACTACCCGAGCCGCAAGCCGTTGCCCGACTGCTGGCAGAGAATGAAATTTTCCTGAAGGCCATCAGCACCGGCGCAGTGTTTTTCGGAGCAAATACTTATATCGGAAATGCCCCGAATTTTATGGTCAAATCAATCTCTGAAGAACAGAATATTAAAATGCCTAGTTTCTTCGGCTACATGGTCTGGTCAATATTGATCCTGATCCCGGTATTTATCCTGACGACTTTTATCTTTTTCTGATGCTGACTGATACCCACACTCATCTTCATTTTGATCAGTACGCCGCAGATTTACCGGAGGTCATCGAACGGGCTTATTCTGCAGGAGTTGGAAAAATTCTTACCCTGGGCACCGACCTTTCCTCCTGTCGTCAGACCATTCAGATCGCCCGGAGATTTGATAAAATTTATGCTGCAGTTGGAATTCACCCCACCGATATTTTTCGTTCACAATCTGATGATTTACCGCTGATTAAAGATCTGGCTTCTGCTGAAAATAAAGTAGTTGCCATCGGCGAAATTGGCCTGGATCTGTATTGGAAAGAGGTGCCACTGCAACGGCAGCTGCCAGTGTTTGAGAAAATGCTGGAAATTGCAAACGATTTAGATCGGCCGGTAGTGATTCATAATCGCGACGCTCATCCGGAAATGCGATCGTTTTTCGAAAAGCAAGGAATTGATCATTTAAAAGGAGTAATGCATTCTTTTTCTGGATCTGCAGACGATGCCCAGTACTATCTTTCGATGGGACTGCATATTTCTTTTACCGGAGTAATTACCTTTAAAAATTATTCAGAGCTGAAAGTGGTAAAATCTGTTCCAGTCAACCGGCTACTGCTGGAAACCGATTCACCTTTTTTGACACCTGTTCCCAAACGGGGAAAAAGAAACGAACCCGCATTTGTTCAATATGTTGCCCTGAAACTGGCCGAAATTTATGGAATTGATCTACAGGAAATGAAAGAGATCACTGGCTTAAATGCTCAAAAATTATTTGGATGGTGAAGGGGAGAGTTTAATCTGGTTGATTCACAAAATTGATAGAAGTCAAGCTACTGTTTGGTCATCTTTTACGACGGGTTTTCACAAAGGGATTCCTTGCGGAAAAACCCATGGCAAGATAGACGGTTTAATTTTACTGACTATACTTCAAACAAATATCACTTTTGTGAATTAAACAGGTTGTAACAATATGATCAGAGATTATTTTTTGGTGGTAAAATCAGGGGGCATTGATTCGAAAAATTTCACCGGAATGATAAATACTCAGCTGAATATTTCTGACGGTAAGCAAATCCGACTGAACTGAATCAGGATAGCTGGCCTGGCAGGGATTCAGCACCACAACCACATTATCTCCCATAACCTCGGCTTCGCCATTTGGTTTTACCCAGATAGCAGTTCTTTCATCAATCCCAATTCCCATCTGCTGGTACTGGATGACCAGAGAAAGGAGCCGGTTGAATCGGCTTCGCTGGATGAAGTGCTTTTCGATAATGGCGGTGGGAAGGAAACCAAATCCGTCGCTGATTTCCACGCTGTCTCTTTCTAAAACACTCCAGTTCCCGTCACCGGTGATCATGATTTGACTCATGATAGCTGCCTTGGCACTGGTGCCTCCCATCACTGCACCCTCGGTATATCTTTGATGAAAGACTGCCAGGCTTTTGGAGTTTTTGAAAATAGTGGTGAGCCGGTTCTGATCTCCTCCTCCAAAATAAAAACCGGTATATAATTTTAGGGGATCAACAGTCAAATCGGCATTGGCACTCAGGCTGTCTGAGATATAAAATGCCCGGGCTTTTTTGACACCACTCTCCAGGAATTCTTTTTCGTAATTTTCACCGCTTTTCAAATAATTTTCACTGGCCATGGGAATGATGGCAATCCTGGCATCGCAGCCGCCGGCTAATTCGATAAATTTCTGCATGGCCGCAACCGGACGGGGTGAACCCCCGCCGATAATAATTTGATGTCCTTTGATATTGCCGGTTGAGTGTCCTTCACATCCAATAACAATGGCAGTAAAAATGAAGTATAAACTTATCCTGAACCAAAATCCGGGCATATGGTTTTTCTACGCTTATCCTGGTTTAATAAAAATACCGGGGATCGTTTACATATTTATCGATCGTCCGAAGACCTTTTAACACCTTTTTCTCTTCAGTCAGGGCAATCTCGGTAACCAGGGCATTTATCAGCATGGAAATTGCTCCCAGGGAGTTGGTAAAAAGGATGTTATCGGTCTTGGCAATCAGAACATGTAAGGAATATTGAGCCACCGGGGCGGTTTTTTTATCGGTGAAACTCACCACTGGAATCTTTCTCTGATGAGCCAGCTGAGCTGCCTCTACGGTTTGCCGGCTGTACGGTGGAAAACTGAAGGCAATGAGCAGATCCTTTGGAGTTAATAACATTATCTGCTCAGGAAAGGAGAGGGAATCGCCGCTCATGGCAAAGGATTTTTTAAGATAAAGCTTCAGCTGGTAGGCCATTATTTCTGCCAGGTATTTGGAAATTCCCAATCCAATGCAGTAAATATTATCGGCCTCTCTGAGATGACTGACAATATGTTTGAAATCCTGCAGGTTGTTTTGCTGCAGGCTGAGGTTAATGTTCTGTACCACCTGGTGGGCAATTTGATGCAGACTGTCCTGGTATTCTTCTTCTTTGGAGATGGTGGCTTTAAATTTTTCCGCAGGCGACAGGCTCTCTTTCAATAATTTTATCAAATGATTGCGGAATTCTAAGTATCCCTGGTAACCCAGTACCCGGGAAAACCGCACCACCGTAGCGCTGCTCACTCCGGACTTATTTGCCAGATTATTGACTGATAATAGGGGAATAGTTTGCAGGTTTTCCAAAATATAATTTGCCAGAATTCTTTGATTTTTTGAATAGTCCGGCAGTTTCTTAATGATAATTTTCTGAACATCTTGCATATTGACCTCAAAAAATTTTTTTAAATATAGGAAATGAAATGAAAAATATCAATCAAGGCATGAAAAAATAGTTTCTTTCGGTCTAAAAATAATCATTCTGTTCAATAACCATTCCATTGAAAAAGAACTGCCGGGATTAGGAGTAAAAGAGACAGAATGACAAAAGCAATCTCCAGCGGTAACAGCCATTTGAACCACTTTTCAAAGGGGACTTTGGCCATGGCCAGCGTTCCGACCGTCACTCCGGAAGTAGGGATAATCATGTTGGTGAATCCGTCTCCGAACTGGTAAGCCAGGACCGCGGTTTGCCGGGTGATCCCGCTCAGATCTGCCAGCGGAGCAAAAAGCGGCATGGTCAGCGCAGCTTTGGTGGTCCCGGAAGGGATAAAAAAATTGATAAAGGTTTGGACGAAATACATGATGTAGGCTGATAGCAGGGGGGATGATTCTCCGGCGAGTCGTGAAAAACTGAAGAGAATGGTATCCATAATATTTCCATCTTCCAGAATGATGATGATACCTGCGGCAAATCCCACGATCAGGGCAGCACTGGCAATATCCTTGGCTCCTTCGATGAATCCTTCGGCAATCGCATTAACAGGCAGTTTTCCAACCAGGCCAGCCAGAATCCCGATAGCCAGAAACAGGGCCGCCAATTCGGTGATATACCAGTGTAATTTGATAACCCCATAAAATAACACTGCAATTCCAATAGTTAAGATGATCAATACCACGGCATGCTTACGGTTAAATTCCCCCACTTCCTGTTTTTCGGTTTCGAGTTTATCCCGTTTTTTTAGATCAATTTCGTAAGTCAGGCTTTTCTGGGGATTTTTTTTGATTTTTTCGGCATAGCGAATAACCCAAAAAATGGTAAAAAAAGTGACCGTGATCCAGATGCCTACCCGGTACTCCCAGCCGGAAACCGGAGGAATTTCTGATAACTTTTGAGCAATCTGAACAGTAAAAGGATTAAAAAAGGCGGTAGCAAATCCAACTCCGGCTGCCAGAAAAGAAAAGCACAATCCGGTGATGGAATCATATCCCAGGGCTAAAGCCAGTGGGACAAAGATCAACACGAAAGGCATGGCCTCCTCACACATGCCGAAAAATGCTCCAAAAAATGAGAACAGCGACATAACGATGACGAGGATCCATTTTTCATGACCCTGCATGATTCTGACTATTTTACCGATCGCTCCGCTGATAGCACCGGTTTTTTGAAAAATATAAAAAGATCCTCCAACGATGAAGATGAATCCAATGATATCGGCCATACGCATGATACCTTTAAGCGGGGCTTCAAATATAGCAAAAAATTGGGGCTGGCTTTCCTGAAATTCAAAAGAGTCCTTTACTAACACTTCCCGCTTGAATCCCTCCTTTTCCACAATTGCTCTTTGAAAACGGCCTCCCGGTATCACCCAGGTAGCTATGGCAGCGAGGAGAATGAGCGGGTACACAATGGCGAATGTGTGGGGTATTTTTAGTCTGCCTCTCATCTTTATCTCCCGAAATCGATTGGATCTGATTGTGCTATTTTAAACCTCTTAAATAAGCAGGACCGTATTAAAGCAGGTGGGACATTTTGAAAAAATGTTCTCTCTTTGGCACCGTTAATTTCCCGCGGCAACCAGCTTTTGAAGAAACTTCTGCATTGTCAATAGATCCTGGACTGTGATGTATTCATCATTGGCATGGGGATTTTTGGCCCCGATACCCAGATCGATAGCCACCATTCCCCGGCTGTTAAGAATATTTGCATCGGAACCGCCGTGATATCGCATGGGTTTGGACTCCAATCCAATAACCTGAAAACAGGAAATGATCCTGCAAATCGCATCAGATTTCTGATCTAATATAAAACCGGGAAAAGCCTCTTCCCGCTTGATCGCGTACTTTCCCGAAAACATCTTTTCGGTTCTTTTAAGCTGCTTAACCAGGTCTTGAAATGAATTCTCGATATCTTCGGAAAGGAAGGAACGTATTTCCCCGGTCAGGGTTACCAGGGCCGGCACTACATTATTGGCTTCGCCGCCATTTATTTTCCCCAAATTGATGGTAGTGTCATCATTTATTTTTCCCACCTCAAAATTCTGAATGAGGTGAGCCGCCATGGAGATGGCATTGATTCCGGCTTGAGGATTAACTGCAGCATGGCTTGCCTTACCAATAAAATTTATGGTAAAATCGATAGCTGCCGGGGCTGCGTAAACAAAAGAACCGGGATCTGCGGAGGAATCCAGGATATAGACTGTTCGGGATTCCAACCGATCGATGTCCAGATGAGTCGATCCGTAAAGGCCGGTTTCCTCTCCGATAGTGAAAACCACTTCGAATGGAATGTGGGATGCTTGTTGTTTGAGAGATTCTACCAGGTATAAAATGAGAGCAATGCCCGCCCGGTTATCTGCTCCCAGAATGGTTTGACCGTCGCTACAAATTATTCCATCTTGATTCTGCGGTTTAATTCCGGTGGTTGGTTTGACGGTATCCATATGGGCGGCCAGGCAGAATTGGCTGGGAACAGCTTTTGCGCCCGGATAAATTTTGGCAATCAGGTTACCGCTGGTCCCTCCCACAATTTGCCCCGTCTGATCTTCAAATACCTGAATGTTATTATTTTTCAAGAACTCCCGGACATAATCGGCAACCGGTTTTTCCTGCTTGGAAACAGCACTGATTGATACCAGCTCAAAAAATATCTGGATTAGGCGGTCCTGGTTAACGTGCATTCTACGCAATAAAATTTACTTTTAACAAATTATATGAAAATTATTTTTCACTTTCAATAAAATATTTTATTTATACCAGACAGTCCATTGTCATAAAAATCTTGACTCAGGAGAATTGTCATGATAATTTTGAAAAATTATTTCATGATTTGTTATCGTGACTTATCTCTAACAGATCGTTCTTCGCTGGCGTTTTACCGTCAGCAGACTCAATACCCACCTACTAATTGAACGGACTAAAATGGAAAAATCAAAACCGCGGATGAATTTTATTTTCTCAATTCTTCCTATTTTCATTATCTTGATTTTATTGCTGGTAGGGTACGGGATTTATAAAATCCGGGCCGAGGTGTTACTGGTTATTGGTGCCCTGATCACTGGAATTATTGCCCGGGTAGCCGGGTTTTCCTGGGAAACCATGCAAGCCGGGATCATTCAAAATATTACCAAGGCACTGCCCGCTATGCTGATCGTCATTTGCGTCGGCATCCTGATCGGATCCTGGATTGCTGCCGGCACCATCCCCATGCTGGTCTATTACGGTCTAAAACTGATAACTCCGGATTTTTACCTGGTCAGCGCCTGTCTGGTCTGCAGTCTGATTTCAATTTTCACCGGAACCAGCTGGGGGACAGTGGGAACGGTCGGCATTGCACTGATAGGAGTTGCCGAAGGTCTGCAGATTTCTCCGGCCCAAGCAGCCGGGGCCATTATCGCCGGAGCTTATTTCGGTGACAAAATTTCTCCGTTTTCCGATACCACTAATCTGGCGCCAATTGCAGCCAGCAGTAATATTTTTGATCATATCAAACATATGCTGTGGACCACTCTTCCAGCCTGGTTTATTGGACTGCTCATTTATTTACTAGTAGGCCTGCAGGGCCACAGTCAGACAACGGTGGTGGTACCAATCTCCTTGCTTGATGGTCTGAAACAAAATTTTAATTTCAATATTCTGCTTCTGCTGCCGGCAGTTATTATCCTCTATTTTGCAGTCAGAAAATTACCCACTATTCCGGGAATGTTGATATCTTCTTTCACTGCTGTGCTATTGGGTTTTCTTTTCCAGAGGAACTCTCTGGTGGATCTGCTGGGTGCTTTAACAACCGGCTATCAGGCAAATTCCGGTGTGGAGGTTCTGGATAAACTGTTGAGCCGGGGAGGGATGATGAGTATGATGGATGTGACTTTGATTGCCCTCTGTGCTTTCGGATTCGCCGGAATTATGCAAG
>Ga0154654_1055_pt9 | contig 15779 bp, 12 predicted proteins | sample Rifle2008BG13ft_FD_116083 | JGI IMG/M metagenome (GOLD analysis project Ga0154654, IMG submission 116083) | Caldithrix sp. RBG_13_44_9 | reverse complement strand
TGCTGATCGATTATGACCAATCCGCTTTTCACCTGCGAACAGATGTATCGTTGATGAACCTGCCACAGTCTGGGCTGTTCTGAGGATTCATTACTCACCGGAGGAAGCTGTTCACTTTTACCGAAAATCAAAGCTTTGTCCTGATCAGGCTGGGAATAACCAATACTTAATTGATTCTGGTCCACCGGCGTTTCCACTGGCCGTTCAATGGCAGACGACCGGAAATTTTTATAATGATTCTTCATTTCGGTCCAGTTTTTTTCAACTTCGCCTAATGAAAATTGCGGGACTATCTTTTCTGATTGAATGGAATTGCGGACCACTGATAGAAACAATTGGTAGATGGCCCGTTCATTTGAGAAGCGAACTTCCATCTTGGTAGGATGAACATTGATATCGATCAATTGCGGGGGGATCTGCAGGAATAAAATAAATTGCGGATACTGCGCACGTTCGATCAGATTGCTATATCCCAGCATAACTGCATGATTGAGACTGCGATTTTGGATAGCTCTTTTATTCAGAAAAATAAATTGATTATCATTGTTCCCCCGTGCCTGATCCGGCCGGCAAATGTACCCTTCCAATTCAATCTGATCCAGATTCTCCCGGACAAAGACCATTCCCTCATACAACTCCTTCCCCAGAACCTGCACAATACGTTCATCCAGCGGAACAGCCGGAAGATCATAAAGTTCCTTGTCATTATGAGTCACATGAAATCCTATTTCCGGATAACTGAGAATAAATCGTTTCAGAACTTTGATGATATGGTTGAGTTCGGTCATATCCGAGCGTAAAAAATTTCTCCGGGCTGGGGTATTGAAGAACAAATTTTTAACCGTGATGACTGTCCCCGGCTTAATGGCAATTTTTTCCTGCCTGGACATCTGTCCACCATCCAGGGATAATAATATTCCCAGCTCCTGCCCGCTGGTGCAGCTTTTCATTTCCACCCTGGAGACCGAAGCGATGCTTGGTAAAGCCTCTCCACGGAACCCCAGAGTCATTATCCGGTCCAGATCGCCAGCGGTCTCTATCTTGCTGGTTGCATGTCGTTCAAAGGCCAGCCGTACTTCTTCTTCCGGGATCCCCAAGCCATTATCAATCACCTGAATCAGATTTTTCCCGGACTGTTCCAATACTACCGAAATTTGAGTCGCTTGAGCATCTATCGAATTTTCAATGAGTTCCTTTACCACTGCCGCCGGCCGGTCAACTACTTCTCCGGCCGCAATTTTATTGGCGATCTGTGAAGGTAAAATTTTTATTTTTACCATAACGGATTGTCTTTCTAAAATCCTTTTTTAAGGCAGGATAAATACACTTTATCCAATGCTATTCAACAAACATTACCGAGATAAAAAATTTCGCAGGTAAATATAATGAGAGGCTGCAGAATTTTCAATCTTTTAACATATCTGGAAGGGACTAAAAGGATAATTCCCGGGCTTGCTCAAAAAATTCCAGAAATCCGGAAGGTTCCAGGGATTTTTTCAGACTGCCCAGAATCTTATCGGGTTCAACTTTTCCTACTCCCACCATAAAATCCTTCAACTCGGCCACAAATTTATGCATCCAGAGACTGAAACCCAGCAGTTCTTTATCCGTTAAAACCGGATTTAAAAAATTGAGGCTTTTATCTTCCCCAATTTGAATCAAAGCCAAATTGCTGTAATATTTCTCAGTTTCCTGGCGGCTGTGCCGGGCAAATTCCCAGGCTTTGTTTTCCCCTACAAAAACCGCCACATAATTTAAAAAGGCAGTAAACGTTTTTTCCAGAATATCTTTTGAGAGATAGGTTTCCATCATACTCTTCCGAAATCTTCTCAATGACCGATCTGCTGAACCGCAAGCATGATTTCACTCAATTCCTGAGTTTTGGTAAATCCAAGATCCTTAAATTCGGAGAGCTTGGAGCGGAATTCCTCCCGATTTCGCTCCTCAGTAAGAAGAACGATGGGCACATTGCTGAATTCCCTTACTGATTTTACCAGATCGACCCCATTGCTGTCCGGAAGTTTGACATCTGCCACCACTACGTTGGGCTGAAGTTTCTTGATCAGGTTTAGTCCTTTCTGTTTATTCTCCACCGCATAAACCGAATAACCGATTTTTTCAAAGGTCTGCTGCAGCATTTTTTGAACCACCATACTGGCATTAATGATAACCAGTTGAATAGGTTCGGCCGGAGCCGCTTTGGCGGCCTGTTCCTGAGGATCCAGACGTAAAGGATCGGGCTCCACTACAAAACTCCCTTCTTTCCAACTGATCAACACATCGAGGGCTTCGTCATCCTTGAGTTCTCCCAATTCTACTTTTTGCAAGACACCTTTTTTATAGTGTACTATTCCTTTTTGATTAGAAGACTGTACAATCACTTTGCCATTAAGAGAATTGGACTCGCAGAATTTAAAAATATCAACCAGATTCCGCTCAGCTAATGATCCTTTAACACCGGTGGCTACTTTATCCGGAGTTTTCTTAGCCGCTTTCTGCAAGGTTTCCCGCAGCCGCTGACTCATAATTTTGCCCATACTTAAAGTAATGGACGGAAATCGCTCGGCAACCAGATCAAAATCGTCCTTATTCAGGATAAACATCTCCGAAGGTTCAGTGGTTATGACACTGGCCGATCGGGGATCACCGGTAAGAAGCGCCATTTCCCCAAAGTAGTCCCCGCCCGATAATTCGGCAATGATGGTTTCTTCGGCTGAGTCTTTGGTTTTTACGATAACCTTTACTTTACCACTAATAACAATGTACATTCTATCGCCAGGATCACCAATTTTGCAGATGATTTCATCCGCATCAAAAGGTTTGAATTTTAAGCGTTCAACAATAAAACTGATGCCATCCTTGCCCAGGGAGCGGAAAAACGGAACCTTTTTCAAAACCTCACTGATTTGAAACATTTCTCTCTCCTATCAATTATTAGCCATCTTCGTAAGCAGAAAAAGCAGGTAAACTGCAAAAATGAAAAGAGCCAGCATCCAAATGAAGGAACGGGAGCGGCGCTTGGTTTGTCGCATCCTGCTAAAATGAATCCTGGTTTTTTCCCTTTCATCTTTTATCGGATCGTAAAATCGCGGAGTATATTCGAAAGTCTTGTGTTTTGCCAGTCTAGTGAACATTTTCATCCCTCCAGTTCAATTCTGACATTGCCAATTTAACACTGAAAAAATATAGAAAGAGTATTAAAAATAAAAAAGAAAATTTTCAGCAGAGTTATTTTAGAGAGAAATAACAAATTCTTTCCTGCCAGCTAACCGCTCAGCCACGGGGATGATACTTCTTATAGATCTTTGCCAGCTGTTGATGGGAAACATGGGTATAAATCTGAGTTGTGGATATATCGGCATGCCCAAGCAGTTCCTGAACCGATCTGAGATCGGCTCCATTATCAAGCAGGTGAGTGGCAAAGCAATGTCGGAAGGTATGGGGATGAACTTCCTGCTGAATATTGGCCTGCTGGACATACTTTTTTAGAATTTTCCAGAAACCCATCCGGCTCATCGGCTGTCCGTTACGGTTCAAAAAAACAATATTGCGGGAAGTTGTCCCTTTGCTCAACAGCGGCCGGCTGCGGGCCAAATACATCTTCACCCAGTGGATGGCTTCCTCACCCACCGGACTGAATCTTTCTTTCGATCCTTTGCCTACTATCCTGATCAATTCATCATCCAGAAATAGATTACTGATGGTCATCCCCAGCAATTCCGAGATGCGAAGTCCGCAGCCATATAAAACCTCCAGCATGGCCCGATCGCGTATTCCCAGAATATTTTCCACATCCGGTTTTTTCAGGATCGAAATAACCTCCTCCAATGAAAGAACTTCCGGGAGCCGGCGCTTCAAACGGGGTGTTTCCAGGAGCTCGGATGGATCAGTAGAACTCAAATCACTAACCACTAAAAACTGGTGAAATCCCCGGATCGCCGAAAAATTCCGGGCCATACTGCTGCTGGCCAGACCGAGGTCATATAATTGGGCAATATATTGCTGAAGAACAAGAGGGGTGATCTCTCCACTATCATGAATACCCTGTTCGTTGAGATAATGAACATAGCGGGCCAGATCCGTCTCATAAGAGAGGAGAGTATTATCCGCCAAACCTTTTTCCAGAGCCAGGTGACGGATATATTTGGCGAGAAGTTTTTCCCAGTCCATGTTACTCACTCACAAAAGGATTGGATTCTTTCTCGGCCTTGACGGTAGTATTGGGTCCATGTCCGGGATACAGGACCGTTGGATCGGGAAGGGTATAAATTCGCTGGCGAATAGATTGGATCAGCTGTTGGCTCGAAGATTGGGGAAAATCAGTACGGCCGATCGATCCCTGAAAAATGACATCCCCCACAAAGGCATGTTTTTCATACCACAGGGAAATGTGACCAGGAGTATGACCCGGAGTATGCAAAACCTGGAATTCAATTTCCCCCAGACGGATTTTATCTCCATCCTGCAGCAACCGGGATGCAGGCGGTGAAGTGATTTCCACCCCAAAATAGGCCGAAAGATTGAGATAAGGATCGGACAGATAGGGTTGGTCCAGCTGATGGATCAACAGTTTCGCGCCGGTCTCATCAACGATTATCTGATTGCCGGCAATATGATCCCCATGACCGTGGGTATTAACCAGGTATTCCAGTTTCAATCCCAGTTCAACGATTTTCTCCAGAATCGGAGCAGGATCTTCCCCGGCATCAAACAGAATAGCCTGGTTAGAACCTTCGGCATGTACCAGGTAATTGTTCACTGCAAAATTACCAAGGGTAAATTTATAGATTTTCATGGGAATCAGTCTTCGCGGGAAGGCAGGAGATGCTCAGTAATGGATAAAGCTATACCGGAAAGCATCACCTCAGGAGCCAATTGAGTAAAATCACCTGAAAGGATACTGGCATCGACATTGGCATAAACGGAGCAACCGGCTTCTTTTTCCACAATCACACCGGATACCCGCCCGTTATTTTCACTGAAAAATATTACTTCTCCCAGCGATTCACTGGGGACATAACCCCCGCAGAAATGAAGCTGGATGTGGGTATTGTGAGTATAGATGGAAATCAGACTTCCCTGACTATCACCAATAGGAATGTCTGGATAAATCTCTAAGGAAAGCCGGCGTTTATCTTTTTTATTTTCCAGAACAAATCGAAAATGGTCGACCCTTTTGACCGGTTTAATGCCTAATACTTTACTGATTGCTTCGATATCGTCATCGCGAAAAGAAAAATGATCCAAATTATTTGCTCTCCTGTTCATCTGCTGAAAATTTAGGCACTAAGCGCCTGTTATCCAAATTATAATTACCGAAGTTCTGCTGCCCAACATAATTTAAATTTTTCGCTCCCACTCCTTCATATGGACCAGAAATCAACCGTTTCGAGACATAATATTCGCAAAAATCTGCGGTTTGTTTCTGCTAGATAATTTTATGCTCCATAATATAAAAATATTCGGATCACAGGAATGGAGAAATGCTAAATAAATTAAGAAAAAGGTGTCACCAAAAAAAATCAGGGAATACATAGTGTATTCCCCGATTCGATACTGGTTATTTTTTAGCTCTACTCTATCTTCTATCTACTTCATCTTTAATAACTTATGAGTTTGGCTAAAATTCCCACTTTTTAATTGATAGAAGTAGACACCGCTTCCAACTTCTGTTCCCTGAGAATTCAATCCATCCCAGGTTACACTGTACTCGCCGTTATTCTGTGGCTGATCCACCAGGGTCTGGATTAATTGTCCTGAAGAGTTATAAATAGTGAGGACTGTTTGTTGTGCCTCAGTATTGGCCAGACGATAACGGATATTGGTGGAAGGATTGAACGGATTCGGATAGTTCGGTAAAAGCTCATAAGCGGTAATCAAGCTCTGCTGCGGTTCTTCAATGCCCACCACCGGATCGAGGATCAAAGTTCCATAGGCAGCTGGCAGTGACCAATAATTAAAGGTTTCCTCCGGCCAGTATCCATACATGGTATATGTACCAATATCATAACTGAACACATAGAATCCCAGACTATTTCCCGGAGAAACATTAAGCTGACTGGCAGTAAGATCGATCCGCACTTCAAACTGGACATGGCCAGTACCAAAGGATATTCCATGAACCACCGCCGAGGCATCGATTGCACCATCAAATAACAAATTCCAGGGCCACCAGCCTGAGATACCCCTGAATCTGGCTGTTGAAGGTCCGGTGGTGTAATAATCGATCCAGAAATTGCCTTCACCGCTGGGTGATGAAGGCGGCCATTCAAAATTATGATCCTCATCAAAATATATTCCAAATTCATCATAATCGTTCATAACTGAATTGTTGGGATCATCAAGGGCAAGATAGAGATAATTTAAATCATTCATAGAATAGAGCATGACCGGATAAGTGACACCTAGGGCAGTGATTTCGGTAGTGGTAGCCTGTGACCATTCCGCTGAATTGATCACACCATCGATGGTCGGGGCAGCGCTTGCAGCTTCAGCCCGGATAGTATTCCCATTAAGAACTGCCATGGCAGACGATTCAGTTGAATATCCACTGACACCTGCATCGTAAACCGCCTCCACCACATAATAATAAATGGTGCCGTTCACTGCCGATAGATCGCGATAGTATTGCTTATCGGTATTTGCCAGAAAGTCATAAGGACCACCGGGTACTGTTCCCCGATAAATGTTATAAGACAATAACTCCGCCTCCGTATGGGGACTATTCTGACTGCCAGAGGTTACATTGTGACTGCTGGCTTCTCCACCACCTGATCCGGGTGAAAATGCGACCGGAGGATGAACTGTGGCAGAAATATTCTTTTCTTCCGGAACAGCAGAAAGATGTTTACTGCTCTGGTTTACCTGATTCAGTAAATTATTTTGCGATTTATCAAGGGGTGTATCCCAGGCCAGAACAATACTGTTATGATAACCAGTTAGCGCGGTAAGGTTCTGTGGGGCAGCAAAAGTCCAGCTCAGACGATCAAAATAGGCGGCTCTTTCATAGGGTGAATACCAGCTCAGATAAACCACACCATAATCACCATCACCCAGATATTCGATAGCAGGCTGTACCCAGTACGGCTCATTATCAGTAAACTTTTCCGGAGCAGACCACCCACCCCGGTAATACCGCCAGCGATATCGTCCTTCCCTGGTCGGAGTATAAAACCTGTAGGCCATTCCTACTCCTCCTCCATATCGAGCAGTAAGACTGGGTGTTTCAGCAGTAACGGTAGTATCATCTAAAAATCCATAGTACCAAATGTTACCACCATCATAGGAAACCCAATATTCATTATAGAGTAGATCGCCGGTATATTCAAAGGCACAGGTAATAGTATCTCCGAAAGCAGCAATTGCTGAATGAGTCGAATTGTAACCTACATTGATGCTTGTGACCGGATCCCAGATATCACCCGGAGTCTGGACTCCGTCTATATGCAGAATATGATTGTAATCTATATACGAAGCCCACTCATAATGGCCAGAAAAATTTTGGTTGGAAGTAATATCCAGACCTCTATCTGCATTGGTAATATTTGTTACAATTTCGTGCCAAATGACAAAATCTGGATCCTCACCCCAGTAAAATTTTAAAGTACCTTCAGATAAAATAGCTGAGTAATACAGTCGGTTATTATAATAATCTTGATTACTCGACAGAGCAATTTCTTCCACTGTTCCAGAAATGGGTGTAAAAATTGTCAGGTAATTGCCACCAGTACTAAAAGTAACTGATGCTCCATCTGAGCTTTGAAATCGTCTTAATCGGGCTTCGACTGCATCATAAGCAACATAACAATAATTTCCTACGACTGCTGCATCAATCGTGTTGATAGTAGCGCCGCTGCCGGCAAACCAGGTGTATGTTTCTAGCCAAGTTTGTCCACCATCCTGTGAAAAATTAACACTCCAATACCATCCAGCCGGAGCCTCCTGATAAAGCAAAATCGCAAACAGATTGCCATAGGATCGATCTATATCAAAAGCTGTTGCATAAATTGAATCTCTAAGCCCGATCCTTACATCCTCTCCCCACATTTCACCAGTAGGATTGGTTAAGGGCATTTTCCAGGATCTACCGATGGCGATATCTTTCCAACTCACTTTCTCAGACAGCTGATTGAAAACTGCTAAAGCTTCATTGAATTGGCCGGCATTCCATAAATTCTCGATGTTGCGAGCAATACTCTGTGCTTGCTCCGAAGCCGAGGTTGATAATTCTACATTGATCAATGAATTCTGCCGTTCAGTTACATCCATCCGCTCTAAAACTACCCAACACGGTTCTGAAGCTGGTGATACCGGCAATTGCACCTTGTCAGTAGTCACTTGCTGTTGAGCGGGATTAATGCGGGGATGCGCAGAGGCCGGGTATTCCTGTGACCACAGAACCGCTACCCATCCGCACAAGACCATTACCAATAATCGTTTCATGCTTATTCCTTTCCCTATATTTGGTTAAATATCAAAACCTGGAATTAATGAAGAACTGGCACAGCGGCAAAAATAATCAACTGACTCTGGAAATAATTCATCCACCTCCTTAATTAAATCATTCTTTTTTTGTATTGAATTTATTTAGAAAGTTGCATTGAAGGCTTTTTCACTTCATTAAAAAATTTTCAGGCCAGGTTCATAAGCAATTATTTTTCACGTAGTAATTCTGATCCATTTCCATAGTCGGTAAAACTTTTAAAATCTTAATTAATTTTTTTGTCTATTCCAAAATAAAAATGGGCGATTCTTTACTTTTTTTTATTTTCGCCCAGAAGAGCAGTGCAAATTTCGAGGAGTGATACACACCGAAGACAAAAAGGAAAGCTGGAGATGAATAAGCTTTATTTAACTCAATAAGCGTTTTCACCGCGGATAATCGCCAGGAACGTCAGCAGGATGATTTTAACGTCAAACCATAATGACCAGTTTTCAATATAATAGACATCGTAGCGGGTTCGATCTTCAATCGGAGACTGGCCGCGCAGTCCGTTAACCTGCGCCCAGCCGGTAACGCCCGAGCGCACCCGATGGCGTTCAGCATATTGGGGAATTAACTGCCGGAACTGCTCCACAAACACTTTACGCTCCGGTCTGGGACCCACCAGGCTCATTTCTCCGCTGATCACATTGATCAACTGCGGCAATTCGTCCAGACTGGTGCGGCGCAGAAAGCGGCCTATTGCGGTAGCCCGGGGATCTTTCTCGGCAGCCCAGACTGGCCCGCTTTCTTTTTCGGCATCCACTACCATGGAGCGAAACTTCAGCATGACGAATTCTTTTCCATCCAGACCAATTCGTTTTTGTTTATAAAAGATGGGACCAGGGGAATGCATTTTTATCAGGACAGCCAGCAGAAGTAGAAGAGGAGAAAGAATTATCACACCGGTCAGAGATACCAGCAGATCAAAGCTGCGTTTAAGGAATCCCTGCCAGCCGGAAAAATCCACCGCTTTTAAACGGAGCACCGGCATCCCGGCAATCTCAAAAGTGCCGCGATGGGAAGTGATCATATCCAGAATATCCGGGATGTAGAAGAGCTCAACATTTTTTCCTTCCATTTCCCGGATGACACTCAAAATCTGGGAATGTGAATCGGCATCAAACATCATGAGAATTGCATCAATCTGTTTCTCATTCACCAACTGGGGCAGATTTGCAGGCAGTCCCAGATAAGGCACATCCATACTATCCAATTCTATTTCCCCTAAATAACCGGAAATCCTGAAATTCTGGTGCAGATCATTTTGAATTTGGGCACAGAAGCGCGGGATATGGGTGCTGGAACCGACCATGACTGCCTTTTGAATTCCAAAACCTTTCCTCATCAGGATTCGCCGGATGCGATGAAACAGGTAACGGCCGGCTAACAGCAATACATTGGTATGGAAAAACATCAGGAAAAAGGTCAACCGGGAATAAGAAAATCCGCGGTAGAGAAAAGCACCACTCATCGCAAACAGAATACCAATGAAGCAGGCCCTCAGAACTACCGGAATGTCCTGGGCAAAGGTGGAAAAATACCGGCTGCGGTAGGAGTGCGATGCCGAGAGAATAACAATATAGATCGCTGTTAAAACGATGGCCGCTGCCAGGTAGTTAATGAACGGCGGATATCCTTTGGTAACCGGAAACACTTCAACCACAGGGGAATAGAACCGGGCATAGTAAGATAAACTAAAGGCCAACAGGATGACCAGGGCATCAATAACCATCTTTAAGAAGGGAATGAGTAAATTTTTCCGGTAGATAGTCTGTTTCATGGGTTCAAATGTAAAGGATCAAAAAATTCGTTACATTTTTCCTGGATAAAGCCGGTCATTTTACTTTGGAAGATGCTTTTATCAAAATTCCCGGCATGCCGTGCAATAAATTCCGGATCCCACTGCAATTCAGTAAATTTTTTTACAGCCTGGATCAATCCAGTGATGATTTGCTCATGAAAATACACTCCGCAGGATTGAAGACGGGTTTCAGAATTCTGATCAATTACCGTTTCCAGCGCTCCACCTCTGGCATAGGCAATCACCGGTTTTCCGCAGGCCATGGCTTCCACCGGCACTATTCCAAAATCTTCTTCCCCCGGAAAGATCAGGGCTTTACATTCTGAATAATAATCGGCCAGATTCTGAGGAGGCTGCCAGTCTACAAATTCTATATTGGCCCGGGCAATCTTTTTCAGTTTTGGCAGCTCCGGGCCATTACCTACCACTACCAGCCTTTCTTCCATTTGATTGAAAGCCGCAATCGCCAGATCCGTTCTTTTATATGGAACCAGAGCGGATACCACCAAAAAATATTGTCCGGATTTATGACTGGCCTGAAACCGCGCCGTATCTACCGGCGGATAAATGACAGCTGCTTCCCTTCCATAATATTTTTTTATTCTCCGCGCAACATGGCGCGAATTGGCCACGAACCAGTCCACTCGGTTACTGCTGGCAACATCCCAGGTCCTGAGATAATGAGCAAACCAGGGAATTATTTTTCTGGTCAACCAGCCGACCTTTTCTGGTCCAAAATAGTCATGATACATATCCCAGACATAACGCATGGGAGTATGAACATAAGAAATATGCAGGGCATCCGGCGGGGTGATAATTCCTTTGGCGGCACAATGAGAACTGGAAAGAATCAGCTGGAAGTCCTTGAAATTGAATTGTTCTATGGCCAGCGGAAACAGCGGCAGGTAATGACGATATTTACTTTTTTTCCCGGGCAGCCGGTCGATGAACGAGGTAAAAACGGGATGGGCTTCAATAGAGGGGGAAACCGATCCCCGGTTGTATAACAAGGTAAAAATAGGAGCTTCAGGGAAAAGCTGGCCAAAGATATCCAGAACTTTTTCACCACCTCTCAATCCCGTCAACCAATCGTGAACCAGAGCCGCTTTAAGTTGATTTAATTGAACCATGAGCCTTCAAAAAATAAGTGGTTATAAATTCATGCAGAATTTAAATAAATTCTATGCTTATTCCATGGTAATTTCATTAATTTTAGCGGAATTTGAAAGTGAGTATTTATCATTTTTAAGCAGCAAAGTCGGTAAAAACAAACGAGTGAGCTATTTTTCAGCAGTCAATAAGGAGTAAGGATGTCTCATTTATGGCATGGAATTTCTAACGGGGCTGATCCGCCAAAAGATATCAATGTGGTTATTGAAATTCCAAGCGGTTCAAAATGCAAATATGAACTCGATAAGGTAGCTGGCATCATCCGGGTTGATCGGATCATTGCCAGTGCGGTGTACTACCCCGGCAATTACGGTTTCATTCCCCAGACTTTTGCCGAAGATAATGATCCACTTGATGCCCTGGTACTTTCCCAGATCAGTTTTCATCCCGGAGTGGTCGTAAGATCCCGCCCGATTGGAGTAATGAGAATGACGGATAACGGTGAGCCAGATGATAAGATTTTATGTGTTCCAGCCCGCGATCCGCACTATCAGGAAATCCTGACTGCCAGGGATCTTGCTACCAATATGCTGAACGAAATTATGGAGTTCTTCCGGGTTTATAAAAACCTGGAGGAAAAAAAAGTAGTCATTCAGGGAGTGGAATCGCTGGAAGTAGCTATTGATCTGATCAACCAGGCGATAAAAGAATATAAAGTGAAGTATTTAGGCGGATAAAAAAGGCGCCTCAACGAGCGCCTTATCTGATAAATATTTCTTTAAATTTCTAATCGAACTGGCTGGTGTCCTGCACCTGCACAGTTTTTTCCGCACGCTCCTTATAATAATTTCCATCCTTGGTTAGATCATACATCTGCAACAATTTTTCTTTATCCCACACCAGATTCTTGCGGTTGTAATCTGCGAAGTCATACACTTCAGTCAGCTCAATTGCTTCCCGGGGACAGGCCTCCTCGCACATCCCGCAATAGATGCAGCGCAGCATATCTATTTCAAAGACCACCGGATATTTCTCCCGGTCATCCCAGGGCGCTACTCCACCAATGATGTGAATGCAATTGGCCGGACAGGCGGAAGAACACATTTCACAGGCTACACATTTCGGCCGACCAAATTCATCTTTGTTCAAGCGGTGAGCACCCCGATATCCTTTCCGCGGAACCCATTTCTCTTCGGGATAAAGCAGAGTGTATTTTTTCTTGGGAATGTGGCGCAGGGTAATTCCCATTCCTTTCAGGATATTCGGCAAGTAAATCCGTTCCCAGAAATTCAATTTCGGAACTGTCAATTTCTTTACTTTAATCATGTATCTATCCTCTTACCTAAGTCAGCTTTCAGGAGGCTTAATTTAATCACAACCACCCGCTGCCAAAAATCAATTTTATTTCTATTGAATCCTTTAATGAATCTGCTAACCAAAAGTTTCTAGAGATTTTTCTGCAGAGCATTTTTGCCTTAACAATACTCATTTATAGAATTATTTTGTATATTGATCGGCAGCAATAATTGCACACTGATCAGGCCTGGGATCTATGTTTAACCTGTCCGACAATCAACTAAAAGCGCTGGACCTGGAACGCAATCTGGCTATTACCGCTGGGGCCGGTTCAGGTAAAACCACCGTCCTGGTAAATCGTTACCTGTATATTTTACTGCAGAATCCTTCCCTGAGCGTGAAAAATGTTTTAGCAATCACCTTCACCGAAAAAGCAACCGCCGAAATGAAGGAGCGGATTTTTCGGGAAATCGAGGAACAGTTTCATAAAACCAGGAGTCAGCAAGCCCGGTTATTTGAAATTCTGAATCAGCTTCCCGAAAGCCAAATTTTCACCATTCATGCTTTCTGTAATCATATCCTGAAGCGCTATGCAGTGGAAGCCGAAATTGATCCAGGCTACACCATTGTCAGCGATGCGGAAATCGAGGAGTTAATCGACCAGGTTTACCGCGAGTTTCTACTATCCTACGAGGTACAAGCTAATTCTCAACAGCCATTGGTCATGAGCGCCCTGCGGGAATTTCCATTATCTAAACTTAAGAGTTTTTTCCTTTCATTTTATAAAAATCGGGCCAATCTCTATCAATTTGTGGAGACCGGACAAGCGCAGACCGTTGATGAGCTCCAGGGTTTTTGGAGAGAGATCTATATTAATTATCATCAGCCATTGATAACCCAGATCAGTGACCATCTGCAATTCTGGAAAGATCTGGCTGAGTTGCTGCAGGTGCAGACAGCTCCGGACCCAAACTCCTCCCCGCTGCGCACCAGATTTCAGAATTATCTCAATCTTATCCAGCAATCGAAAATAGAACCATTTATCAAAACCCAGGTCCTTGGACAATTATTGCAAGATTTGACCAAACAGGATGGGACGGCATATTCCAAACCTCCCGGAGGCAAAACCGCCTGGGGAGAGGAAGGAATAGAACTCTTTAAAAAACTATCCGAACGGGCTTCCGGCTGGATCAGAGATTTTCTTCCCTATGCGGAGGAAACCGAAACTATTTATGCCCGATTGCAGATTGGTATCTGCATCATCTTCTCCGAACTGCTCAGGCGTTGCGAAATCCAAAAGACCAATCTGAATATACTGGACTATAATGATTTACAAATTCTTACCTTGAAGCTTCTCCAAAATAGTCCGGAAATCCGGGATCAGCTGCGGCGGCAGTATTCATTCATTCTGGTTGATGAATTTCAGGACACCGATTCCCTGCAAACCAATGTCATCCACCTGCTCACTCATGACTATCTCGGAAATTTTGACCGGAATAGACTCTTCATTGTGGGGGATCCAAAGCAGTCTATTTTCGGATTTCGAAATGCCGATGTAACCCTGTTCTCGGAATATCTGCAAAAAATTTCCGACCAGGGAAGCCGGCAATTACCATTCCTGATGACAGGCGAAAACAAACCTATCCCATCTTCCGAGCAGGAACGCCAGGGTATCATCAGTCTTTCCCACAATTTCCGTAGTTCACAACGGCTTATTCAATTTTATAATCAGACGTTTGAGACGCTCTTTACCCGAGATTCTGAATTTGACGTCCCTTACCAAAAGCTGGAACCGGGACGGTTGGACATTCCATCGCAAAAATCAATGGTCCAGCTGGATTTATTTATTAATCAGGCCGATGAAAAAATTGATTCTGCCGCGGTGCAGGCTCTGAATATTGTCGAGATCATCCGGACAATTGTTGATAATCCTGACTTCCAAAAACTTTCCAGTCGGAAAACCGGAGCAGGTCTCGAAAATCTGAGTTTTGGAGATATTGCCCTCCTGCTGCGTTCGAGAAACCACCTGCAGACCTTCGAACAGCTTTTCAGGGACCATCATATTCCCTACCAGACTTACAAGGGAATCGGTTTCTTTCAAAAATCCGAGATCCAGGACATCTATCATATTATGAGAAGCATCGCTCATCCGGAGGAAAGTTTTTCCCTGGTAGCTGCATTGCGAAGTAATTATGTAGGCCTTTCCGATGTCTGCCTGTTTTATCTCAGTCAAACCACCGGACGGAATTATTGGGAAAAGCTTCTTAATCTGCAGAGTTATCTGAACGGCCAGAAGAAATTTACCGAAATTCTGGTCAGCGGATTTAGCCACTTTCTGGAATCCGAAAAAGTTTCTATGAAAATTTCACCAGAAGAAGAACAATCCATCCATTCTTTTATATCACTGTACCAGGGTTGGCATTCCCTGGCCTGGGGAGGGAAATTCAGCCGGCTGCTGGATGAAATTATTGAAAAATTCCAGATTCGCCCCGTCTTTCGCCTGCAGGCTGATGCGGATCAAAAGCTGGCTAACCTGGATAAGCTCATCCACTTTGTCACAGAATATGAGCAATCCACTTCCGGTCTGTTACTGGATTTACTGGATACCTTGAGGAAACAAATTTCAGGGGAGATCCGTGAAGGTGAAGCTATTATCCTGGCCGAAGAGGAAAACAAGGTAAAAATCCTTACCTATCATAGTGCAAAGGGAATGGAATTCCCGGCGGTGTTTCTGCCGCTGCTGGAAAAAAAATTCCATTACAATCATCAATTTCTGGTCGACAAAGATCATGGTTTTTCCTTTGAACTGGACTTATCGAAGGAAGAAAAATCAGGGAAACCATTCGCTTACCAATATCTGGAAAAGCGGGATAAGCAAAAAATTGAAGCCGAAGAAAAAAGACTGTTTTATGTGGCTTCCACCCGGGCCCGTGATTTTTTATTCCTGACTGGAATGCTGCCGGAGAGCGACCGGATATCCCATCAAAATTATTTGAGCTGGTTATTGCATGCCCATCATTTGGAAGGTCAAAGCAGCCTTTCCCCGAGAGATAACCAGATCTCTGCCGCTGAACAGAGTTTCAAATT
>Ga0154654_1143_pt26 | contig 16575 bp, 13 predicted proteins | sample Rifle2008BG13ft_FD_116083 | JGI IMG/M metagenome (GOLD analysis project Ga0154654, IMG submission 116083) | Caldithrix sp. RBG_13_44_9 | reverse complement strand
CAAGTATGACAGCCTTTTGGTGGGCACTAATGCCGGTCTCTCAATTTACCGTCAAAACAATTTCCAAAATTTCGGTAATTTGAGCATTAAGCATATTCTGATCCGGGAAAATCAAATTTTCATCGATAATTCCAAAACAATATATCAATTTCAAAATAGCCAGTTCAGTCCGCAGTATACTACCTCTATTAACACCATCAATGATTTTATCATTAATGATGATGGTGGGTTTTGGGTATCTTTTGCCGAGCAGGGCTTACTGAACACTCTGAGCAATCAAACCATCCGTTTCAATGGACCAGTGGACAATATCATGGGAAATATGGTATTGAACACTCGGGGAGAATTGTGGGTGACTTCAGGGATCCACGGTGATCAACGGGCAAAAGGATTTTCAGTATTATTTCCAGATGGCAGTTGGAAAAATTACCGACATTTATCCGGCTGGCGATCCACTGCCTCTACTCAGAAAATACTGGAGGATGCGACTGGCAACATGTGGATCGGATCCTGGAATGGGGGACTATTTATCATTGATCCGGAATATCAAATTTCCCATTTCAATAATTATGTTGATCCGGGAAGATTATGGATCTCTTCCCCTACCGAGAACGATACCATTGAGGTTTATCCACCCGACTCAGTGCGCCATTTTCTTTCCTACACCGTGAATTACCCAAATCTTCTGGTAGTCACAGATTTTATGCTGGATCAGGACCGGGAGACTATCTGGTTAATTACTCCATTTGTGCGCAGTGAAAAGCCGATCGTTCGCTATCATGGGACTTCTTTCGGGGAGCAAGCTTTCGACAGCACCAGCTGGGAAAAGATAGAAATAGATGACCAATTGCAGGTAGAAGGCTCTCCGGCAGCGGTCATCACCCAGGATATATTCAACGACAATTGGATCGGGACTGATCGCAGCGGCATTATCTCCATGCAATTTCAGGCTTCAGGAGATATCATCTGGTCGAAATACACTGAAACCGAGAATATTAAGAATAATTCCTGTTTTGCCATTGCCAGTGATCAGGATGGATATGTCTGGTTCGGAACGGTGGCCGGGCTTAATGCTTATTTTAATGGTAATATTTATGATTTCCGGGAAGACTATCAGCCGGTGGGATTAAAAATTAATGCGATATTTGTTGATCCAGAGAATAATAAGTGGTTTGCTACTGACCAGGGATTAAGTCTATTGCTCTCCCGGGGCTCTCCGTTCGATCCCAACAGCTGGGTTCATTTTGTGACCAAGACCAGTGAACTCACCGGCCAGAATATCTACTTTACCAATCTGCCCAGCCAGGAAATCCGCAGTGTAATGGTAGATCCCAGTACCGGGGATGTTTACTGTACTACCATGGCTGGCCTGGCCATCCTCAGGAGCAATCCCTTCACCACTCCACTGGAAAATTTGGATCAGAGCAAAGCCGGCCCCAATCCTCTGCAAATTTCAGAAGACAAGGAAAATTATGTTTATTTCCGGAATTTAACTCTAAACAGTGAAATAAAAATCCTGACATCAAATGCACGGCTGGTTCGCGTCCTGAACCTGAAAAACAGCCTGGACTTTTTTGGCAGTTTTGCCCGCTGGGACTGCCGCAACAGTGACGGCCGCCTAGTATCCAGTGGAGTTTATCTCTATTTGATCACTGATGAAGTTGGCAATTCCAAATCGGGGAAGCTGTTGATCATCCGGGAATAAATCATTGCTCTAAAGCCTGGGATGCATTATAGATTCTGGAGTTGGTTTACAACGTTTGCAAAACAAGCCTTGAATTTTCATTTTAGCTGTGTGTAAATTGATCTGCATTCAGAAAACCAGTTGGTATGCTTAAGTCAATTTTTATAAAAAATTTCGCCCTGGCTCATAACCTGCAGCTGGAATTCCAGAAAGGCCTGAATATCCTGACCGGAGAAACCGGCACCGGAAAATCGATCCTCATCGGGGCAATCTCGGCTGTATTAGGGGGACGGGTGTATAGTGAAATTGTCCGAAGCGGGGCAGACAAAGCCTTGGTCGAAGCGATTTTTGACATCCATTCTCTTTCCGAATTGAAAAATCTTCTGAAAGAAAAAGGCCTGGAGTCTAATGAAGAAATCTTCCTGCGCCGGGAAATACCGGTCAAAGGAACATCCAGGGCTTTTATTAACGACATTCCTATAACCATCAGTACCCTGGCAGAAATTGGCGACCTGCTGGTGGATATTCACGGCCAGAATGAACATCAGAGTCTGCTCAGAAAAGAAACCCATCGCTATTTTATTGACGGGCTGGGAAAACTTTCAGCAGAACTCCAAGGTGTGAATCAGGCTTATCTGGAAGTACAACGGGCCAAGGAGGCTCTGCAGAATCTAGAAATCCAGAGCAAAATGCTGGCGGAAAAGTACGAATTATACCAGTTCCAAATTCAGGAAATTAAAAAATCACAGCTGCAGAATGATGAAGATGTGCAGTTGGAAAACGAACGTAAAATCCTGATAAATGCCGAAAAAATATATGCGCTGACTACCCGGTTCCATGAAATTACGGATGGAAATAAAGAAAATAATTTATCAGAATTAATGGGCTCCGCCCAGCATCTGTTACTAGAACTGGCGGAGTTTTCACAGGAGCTAAAAACCATCAGTCAAGAATTTGCCTCCGCCAAAATCGTGATTGAAGAAGCCACACGAAGTGTAGAAGAATTTCAAAACCAACTGGAATATAATCCTAAAAGATTAGAAGAGATAGAGCAGCGTTTAGCAACCATTTCAGTTTTGAAAAAAAAATACGGCAAAACCATTCAGGATATTTTCCACTATCTGGCAACCATCGAGAAGGAATTGTTTTTGCAGGAAAATATTGATTTTGAACTGGATAAATACCGTAAAGAGTTAACTGAAAAAATTAAAATTTACGGAGAACAGGCCTTGTCCCTTTCCAGGTCACGGCAGGCAGCTGCTAAAAAACTGGAACAGCAGGTCATCAGGTTGCTGAAAGAAATTGGTATGCCCAAAATGCGATTCCGGGTTGATTTCCTCTGGCTGGAGAGTGAGCATGGAATCTTCCAGCATCAGGGAAAAACTTATCAGGGTGATGAGTGGGGAGTGGATCAGATCGAATTTTTTATTTCTCCCAATCCCGGTGAAGATTTTAAACCGCTGGCTAAAATTGCTTCCGGCGGTGAAATTTCCCGTATTATGCTGGCACTTAAAAATATTCTGGCTGAATCTGACCGGATCCCGCTGTTGATCTTCGATGAGATCGACGCCGGTGTTTCCGGGCAAATCGCCCTAGCAGTTGGAAAGAGTATTCAGAGTCTGGCTCAAACCCACCAGATTATCTGTATTACCCATCTTCCCCAAATCGCTTCCTTTGGAAAGGCTCACTATCAGGTTGAAAAATATGTAGATGATGGCCGGACATTTACCCGGGTAAATGTACTGGCCGGAGAAAACCGGGTTAAAGAAATTGCCGGCCTGATGGGCGGGAAAAAATTGAGCGAAGAGATATTACAAAGTGCCCGCCAGCTGATCAAGGAAGCTGCGGAGCAAGGGGCTGGTGATTAAAAAATAATTCAATCACCAATTTATTTTTATTAAGGCTGAGAATATAATCAGGAGAAAATTTTGGATAAATTTATTATCCAGGGCGGAAAACCGCTGAACGGGGAAATTAAGATCAGCGGATCGAAGAATGCCGCTCTCCCGTTAATGGTGGCCACGCTGTTATCACCCGGGAAATACACTCTCCATAACGTCCCCGAATTGCGGGATATCAGAACGATGGCTCATCTTTTACGAATTATCGGAGCCAAGATTGAGTTTGCCGATCATACCCTGATCATTGATACCACCCAGGCCGATTTTCCGGAAGCTCCTTATGAATTGGTCAAAACGATGAGGGCTTCAATCTATGTGTTGGGTCCCTTGCTGGCCCGCTTCAAAGCCGCGAAAGTTTCCCTGCCGGGAGGATGCGCCTGGGGTCCACGCCCGGTAGACCTTCATATTAAAGGGATGAAAAAACTTGGGGTTGAGCTGAATCTGGACGGCGGATACATTGTAGCCAACTGCCGGAAATTGAAAGGGAGCCATATTCATTTTGATGTTTCCAGTGTGGGAGCTACCGGCAATGTCATGATGGCAGCCGTACTGGCAGACGGAATGACCATTCTGGAAAATGCAGCCAGCGAACCGGAAATCATCGATCTGGGTCACTTCTTGATCCGGATGGGAGCACGCATCGAAGGCCTGGGCACCAAAACCATTCAGATTGAAGGCATGCCCGGTCTGCATCCTGCCGATTATACCATTATACCGGACCGGATAGAAACCGGTACTTTTCTCTGCGCTGCCAGAATTACCGGCGGCAAAATTACCCTGAGAAATTGTCAACCTAAACAGCTGCTGGAAGTATTAGAAAAACTCAAGGAGAGTGGGGCAGAAATGGTGATCCGGGAAAATGAAATCACTTTGAAAAGTACCACTCCCATTCAACCAGTAAATGTCACCACGGATGTCTATCCCGGATTCCCAACAGATATGCAGGCGCAATGGATCGCTCTGATGAGCCTGGCGGCAGGCAGCAGCGTGGTTACCGATTCTATTTTCACCGACCGGTTTACCCATGTACCAGAATTAAATCGATTGGGTGCCCAGATTGTACAGAAAAACAACTCCGTTTTTATACAGGGAGTAAACGAACTAAAAGGTGCGCCGGTCATGAGCACTGATCTACGGGCATCTGCCTCGCTGGTCATCGCCGCCCTGGCCGCCAAAGGCAAAAGCGAGGTTTTCCGGGTGTATCATATCGACCGCGGCTATGAAAAGATCGAGCTGAAACTACAGCAAGCAGGTGCAGAAATCAGCCGTGAAAATGCCGGGGATGTCATTTAAACGAAAATCATCCAGTGCTGAACTGTTAGCGATGAAGAACTCAAATGATTGCCTGAATCGATGTCCACTTCAAAAAGATCCCTTATTTTACTGATTATCTTTCTACTTGGTTATGAAATCGTCCTGTATCTTACAGTGGCAGATAAACAACCGTTATGGCACGATGAAGGACATTTTATTGAGACAATCAAATATCTTGCAGACGATTTGAGCCTGGAACGGCTGAAAAATTATAACGAAATGTCCACTCCCCTTCCCTTTCTGGTATATGCACTGTGGGGAAAGATTGTCAGCTTTGAACTGCCGGCTCTGCGTCTGCTGTCTTTGACCATCTCTTTTTTTACATTTCTTTCATTTTATTTCTTCTTCAGAAGTTGGTACGACGACACGAAAACTGCTCTGATTCTTACCGGATTTCTGATATTTCAACCTTACATGATCGGGGTGACGGTTTTTGTCTATACGGACATGCTGACCATGTTTTTTCTGGCCACCAGCCTGATCTCCCTCCACAAATATAAACCGATAATTTTTTCGGTCTCAATGGCCGGAGGCTTATTATGCCGACAGTATCTCATATTCTGGTGTCTGGCAACATTCATTTACTTCCTGTGGTCTTTTTATATTCAAAGAGATCGTCGCCATATTGAGATGATGCTGTCCATTCTGGTTGCCATGCTCCCCATTGGTCTGCTATTCCTATTCTGGAAGGGATTGAGTCCCCAGAATGCCTTACATAAGCAGTATGTTTCCGAGGGATTATCTTTTCATTTCAGCTTCATTGTTTTTTATATCTGCATGTTTTTGATTTACCTTTTACCTTTAATTGTTATTCGCCGGAGATCTTTTTACCGCAATATAAAAATATATTTCGTAGCATTTATTTTATCTGGTGGGTATTTGCTATATCCCATCAAGGCATCTCAGCCAGCCGAACAGGCCGGGGTGTTTACCACCGGATATTTCCACCGGTTCATTCGCTGGATGGTGAATGAATCCTGCGAACACCTGGTATTCTACCTGGTATTCTTACTTTCACTACCGGTGTTTATACATCTCTCAATCAGATTATACCGGCAGCGGCGTAATCGCTCCAGCCAGCGCAGCTTGTTTTCAGACCTGGCCATCTTCTCCTTCCTCATCACTATGGCCTTCTCATATGTAAACTGGGAAAAATATTTACTTCCGGTAATTCCTCTGGCCATTCTTTCAATTTTGGGGGAGGATGGTTTGTTTAATAACGGGAAGAGTAAGCTAGGAATATCGAACCAGCCTGATAAATCAAGCAGGGGTAACAGGCAAAAGTAACCGTATCTTCATCATCTCTTTCTTACCGGATATTTCCAGGTAACCGTCATTTTCTCTGAGACAATGCCCCAGAAAAGCCAGATCAAGACCTTCGATTTTTTGCTGGATAATCTGACTGGCTGATCCTTCCAGATCAAAAGGAAAATGCAGATTCAGATCAGCCGGGATATGAAAATCACCCAGGAAATTCAGATAGAATCCGATATTCTCTTGATCATGAAAGATTTCGGCTTGCAGCTGGTATTCCTGATCCTCAAAAACAAACCGGCGAAAGAAATAATAAAACTCGCTGAGAATTCCGCTCAATGAAGAATATATACCCAAAAACTTCTTCGATTCTTTCAGAAATTTCACGCTTTTTTTCACCTGATGCTTAAAAAACAGATCCGAAGTAAGGAACTGCAATTCCTCCCGCATAAACTGATTCAGATCAATCTCTACTGCTGCAGGTTGCTTCTCATGAACCAGCTTATAACCCAGGTTTTTCAGGGAAGATTGTATAAAATGGGTCATTTTCAAAAGTTCATCCAGATCTTTCAACTGGGAATTTTTGCTTTTTAATAGTTCCAGACGACCGGAAAGGGTACCCAGGGGGCCAAATAGATTATGCAGGAGGCCTGGCAGCGGTTCGGCCAGGAACAGTTTATACTTCTGATCCGGGGAGATCTCGATCTTATTGGGATATTCAACAATTTTCACAAAAGCCATGATCAGCTTCAGCTGCTCTGCTTGTTTCTTCAGCCGGATATAAGTCTCATAGGGACCGCTGATCTGCTGATCTGCATCCCGCCAGTAGTAATTTTTTACCAGATGGTCTTTGGGTTGAAAATGTCCCAAGAACAGGGTGATGTCCAGATGATTGGGTTTTAAAAAATTTTCTTCAAAGCTGAAGGTTTCCAGATCAACTTCATCCCATCCTAAAAAGCTGCGATGATCAGGATAGTGTCCTACCAGTTTGAATTGCGGAGTTAATACGAGTAAATGAAGTTTGGTAAAATTAAGAAGGCTGTCTAATTGTGTTATCCCTAACTGGCTCATCTTTATCCCTGTTCGAAAGTCTAATACGACATTAAATTGTTCCTGCGGTGAAATTTACTTTTTGTCCAGCTCATAACGAAAACAGCTGTTAATTATCGAATAAAATAAATCCAACCATGATTGGGTATTTAAGAAAGACCGGTAACAACCTGAATTTACATCAAAATTTTCGAAATTGAAATATTCGTTCGATTTTTTTATTCCCTTACTAATATTTCTCTTTTTAATAGTCAATTCATTTTTTTCGGGAATAACTCTTTTAGTTCCTGCGGTTCCGGAGCTTTGGTCAGGTAACTGACCACAATCAGGCTGAGGATTGAAAAACAGAGTGCCGGGTATATTAAGGGTATTCCCCAGGGATCTCCGTTTGGATCACCGGCCGGGACCATAATAGCCGGCCAGATATAACCGGCCACTTTCAGGAAAATGGTAATCAGTGCCCCTCCTATGATCGAGGCTAATCCACCCAGCCGGGTCGCCCTTTTCCAGGACAGAGCAGCGATCACCGCCGGAGTAATGGAAACGCCGTAGATAGTATAAGCAAAATAGCTCATTTCCAAAACTGAAGTTAAATTTGTAGCAATATAAAAGGCGATCAGTCCCAGGGAAATGATCATCACTTTCTGAATGATCACCATAGATTTCTGGCTGGCGTTTGGATTAATAAAACGCTGGTACACATCCCGCATGATATTGGTAGTGGGGGATAACAGATAATTCATACCGGTAGAGATAACTACTGCCACGGCCGCAGCTAGCAATAATACTCCGATGATCAACAGGAATCCCCCGCGATCGGCGATGGTCTGGGCTGCTTGCAGGACAATGGAGGCCGGGTCAATGGTTTTCTGATTCAGAACATCATTTATTTGCTCAATGCTGGAATAGTTCTGTTCCAGAATCAAGTCACTTTCGATGACATCTTTCTGAAAGGAGTTGATATTACCCCGCTCAAATTCCTGATCGATTAATCTCTGCAGGGCCGGTTGTACATTAGTCAGGGAGGTTTCCTTTTGAACCACCTGATTTTTCAGGCGATTAAGAATTTCAAACTCCTTGATTGGTTCCCAGTAATAGCTGGCAGCAAAAATGGCAATAACCACTACCACGGTTTCCACCACTACCGTTCCAACCACCCAGAGAGCTACTGCCTGCCGGGCATCCCGCGGAGTTCTGGCACTATAAAATTTCTGATACATACTTTGAACACCCAGCAGCAGAAACATGGTAGCCAGAAAATACCCTCCGGCTTTGAGAAGGGGCCGGGCTCCAAAATCTTTGTTGAAAACGGCAAAATGTTCTGGCGGTAAAACCTGCAGGGAATTTTCCCAGCCGCCGGCCAGATAATACATCACCGGTGCGGCTAAGATGGAAGCAGTAAGAATAATGATCCCATTGGGAAGATCAGTGTATGCTACCGCCATCATCCCGGCCGCAGCCGTAAACAGAATGACAAAAGCAGCAGTGACCGCCTGCCCAGTTTCAACGCTGATGGCACCATTACTCACTACGTTAAGAATATAACCGCCAGCCCGGAATTGATAACTGACGATGGCGGTAAAGCTGACGATCAGGGCCAGGGCCCCAAAAAGTCGGGCAAATTTACCATAACGGACTTCCAGAATATCTCCAATAGTATACTTGCCGAAAGTACGAATCTTTTCGGCCAAAAAGTAGATAGCCACAATTCCAACCCAGGCACCAGCCGGGAACCAGAGACTCGACCACCCCGCTTTTACAGCATATTCCGCTCCGGCAATAAAAGTCCCCGAACCAATCCAGGTGCAAATGAGGGTGAATACCATAACCTGCATACTTAATGATCTGCCAGCCACCATCATTTCATCCTGGGTTTTTACTTTGAAAGAGCGGTAAAAATTGAATCCCATCAGGACCAGCAGGTAAGCTAAAATCAAATAGAGATACCAACTCATATTCTCTCCTTAAGATTGATCAGCCTTACATCATGGATTTCGACAACAATAATACGCAGGAATGAGGGGATAGTCAACTGGGAAAGCCAGAATTCAAATTCAGAAATTATGATATAATTATGATTTTGTTTTTGATTTTACAATTTTTAAACAATATTTTTGCTTTATGGAATCACTCCAAAAAGATCCGATGTATAGTTTCCTGATGGTGTTGACAGTGGCTGCCTATGTCGGACTTCAGGGATGGCAAACGTTATTCAACAATTTCGCGGTGGAACTGGTACAGTTGGAAGGGGATCAGATGGGAATGATTCAATCCATCCGGGAGATTCCGGGATTTCTATCACTGCTGGCGGTTTTTCTTTTACTCATCGTAAGTGAACACCAGCTTTCGGCATATTCCATCATGGTCCTGGGAATAGGATTAGCCTTGACGGGTTTTTTTCCAACCTACATGGGATTGATGTTGACGACCTTATTGATGAGCACTGGTTTTCACTATTATGAAACTACCAACCAATCTCTGACTTTACAATATTTCAATCATGAAACCTCACCCCGGATCTTTGGAAAATTGCGAAGCCTGGCTGCCGCTTCAAATATCGGTATCGGACTGTTTATCCTGCTACTGAGTAAAATTTTAGCCTACCGCCAGCTGTATCTCATTATTGGGATTTTTATCCTGGCGATCGGTGGCTGGGGTTTTTTGCAAAATCCCAGCAGAACGGATATCCAGCCGCAGCACAAGAAGATGGTTTACCGGAAAAAATACTGGTTATACTATTTCCTCACTTTCATGGCTGGAGCACGCCGCCAAATTTTTGTGGCTTTTGCTGTTTTCCTGTTAGTCAAAAAATTCCAGTTCAGCATTCAGGATATTACCCTGTTATTTATTATCAACAATCTGATCAATTATTTTCTAAGTCCGGCTATCGGACGGGCTATCATCAAATACGGAGAGCGGGCAGTGCTATCCGCTGAGTATTTCAGCAATATGTTCATTTTTGTAGCTTATGCCCTAACCGGTTCGAAAATTTTGGTTTCCGTACTTTTTATACTGGACCATATTTTCTTTAATTTTTCAATTGCCATCCGTACCTATTTTCAAAAAATCGGAGAAAAAGGGGACATCGCACCCAGCATGGCCATGGGATTCACGGTAAATCACATTGCCGCCGTATTTATTCCTGCCCTGGGCGGTCTGATGTGGATGATAGATTATAAAATCCCTTTCTATACCGGTGCGGTTCTAAGTTTGATTTCACTAATGGCCGTTCAGAAAATTAAATTAAAATCTCCGGTGGAATCATAAATTCCATCCATCAGCCTGATAGTCAGGGTACTTTAGAGAGAAATATTTAAATCGGGCAGGATTCTGGTGATACCGGATCGGGTGCGGGATTAAACTGAAAGACCCTGCCAATAAAGCGGTTTACCATAAAAGCGGTTGCCCCCCAGATCACTTCCTGCTGGTAGTGATAAAAATAAACATCATATAGTCTATTCTGATACGGCCATTTTTTCACTTCAAAGTAAGTGGATTCAAGAAATAATGAGAGCGGAACTTCCAGGACTTTGGCCACTTCACGTTCATTGATCCGATACCGGAACTCATACGTCACCAAACCAACAAAAGGTGATACAATGAAATTGGTGACGGTATAGAAATCGTCTAATTGCCCTAATAATTGGATTTGTTCAGGTTCAATTCCGATTTCTTCAAAAGTTTCACGTCTGGCCGTCTGGAATAAATCAGCATCAGTCGAATCCCGCATCCCACCGGGGAAGGAGATCTGTCCTTTATGGGTCTCCACCCATTCCGTCCGCTTAGTAAAAATCAAATGGGGGATGTTTTGTCTATTGATGAACAAAATCATCACCGCCGAATTTTTCACCCCTGCACGCTGAATGAGTTGGGGACGATAATTCCGAAGTCTGGTTTCGACCAGCTGGATCGTACTCTGAAAATCAATTGATTTAATAAGAGAACTACTCATTGACCACTCTATTTATTTGAATGTAAAATATAGAAAGAAATCAGGAAAAATAAAAACCTGATCAAGATATTTTTCAGATTATTGAATTTGATATCCTACCATTTTAGAGTTTAAAGGAGGGAGAATTTTACTCGCAGGTGCCAGGTAATTTTCAGATCGAGTACGCTTACTATCAGGCGGCAATAGTCTTTATATAGCCTGCTTAATTCACAAAATTGATAGAAGTCAAGCTACCGCTCATTTATCCTTTGCCACGGGTTTTCCCGTGAGGGATCCCTTTGGGAAAACCCGTGGCAAAGTAAAAGGATTAATATTACTTATCTTACTTCAAATAAATAACAATTTTGTGAATTAAACAGGATAGACAGAATATTTTTCATTATTCAAATCGTAGGGCTTCCACCGGATCCATCTTGGAAGCTACTATAGCCGGCCACATTCCAAAGGTTAATCCTACGGTAGTACAGAACAGCAAACCGATGACCGCCCATTCCATCGGAATCGTCACAGCGAATCCGGTGAGAATTGATACAATATTACCCAAACCAAAACCAACCAGGACCCCAAAGGTTCCACCAATATTACATAGGATTATTGCTTCCAGTAAAAACTGCAATAAAATATTTTTTCGTTTGGCTCCCAGGGATTTCCGAATACCGATTTCTTTAGTGCGTTCGGTAACTGAGACCAGCATAATATTCATGATCCCAATTCCGGCTACGATCAGGGCAACAATCCCGATGACAAATGCCGCAGTCTTTATTCCGGCAGTAGTCTCATTAAAGACTTTAATCTGACTATCATTAGTAAAAATTGTAAAATCATCTTCCTGATCCGGTTTTAGATTCCGCTCGAAGCGCATCACTGAGCGGACCTCGGCAATCGCGTCCTGTAACAATTCAGGGGATCTGGCATTGACGGTGATATTCACCGAGCGGTCGAAGCCCCGTGGATCACGGTCCCCATAATACCGTTTAAAAGTGCTGATCGGTATCAGCAGGTAATTATCATAATTACCCCCCAGGGAAGATTTTTTCGATTCAAAGACTCCGATGACGGTATATTTTCGTCCATCAATCTTAACTGTTTTTTGAATCGGATCAGTCCATGGAAAAAGTTCATTAGCAACCGCAAAACCAATGATTGCTATATTGCGGCCAATCTTAATATCTTCATCGGTCAAATTACGGCCCAAATACACATAGTGGGTGTTATTAGGAGCATATTCCGGTGTTCCACCGCACAAGGTTAAATTGGTATTGGTCTCCTTATCCTTAAAGCGGGCCACATGACCAAAACTCCACAATTCTGAACCCACCAGATCCACAGATTTGACTTTAGTGCGAATGGCATCGGCATGGTCGGTGGTAATTGGCGGTCGGCGCTGGATTTTGCGGGCTTCTTCCTCGCTGATTGGTCCACCGGCCGCCCACTTTTGAACCTGAAAAGTAGTGGTCCCCAAAACACTCAATTCCGATTCGATGGTAGATTGAATGACCGAGATACCGGTCATTACAGCGATGATGGAAGCCACCCCGGAGATAATACCGATCAGGGTAAGAAAAGACCGCAATTTATGGGTCATTATCGCAGTATGTGCCATTTTGAATGCTTCAATAAATCCCATTATTTTCCTCGTTCATTCTAAACTATTCATAACGCAGGGCTTCAATCGGATTCAGGCGCGAAGCCCGATACGCCGGGATCACTCCGGACAGAATCCCCACCAGAATGGAAATGCTCAGAGCAACTGCCACGATAGTCGGGGAAATACTGGCCGGGAGCAGAAAGGCATTGATCAGTTTGGTTACCCCAAAAGCCAATAGCAGACCGATTAATCCACCTACCAAACAGATGGAGGATGATTCAAATAGGAACTGGATCAGAATAGTTTTTTTCTTAGCCCCGATCGCTTTGCGAATACCAATCTCGCGGGTTCTTTCGGTCACCGAAACAAACATGATGTTCATCACTCCGATGCCGCCAACAAAAAGAGAAATACTGGTAATGATCAATCCGATCAGAACCACTACTCCCATTACATTGTTATAGGCATTCATCAAGGTATCCATTTTGTTAATGGAAAAGTTGTCTCTTTCACTGGGTGTCAGTTTACGTATCTTTCGCATTTCACCGATTAAGGCATATTCAAAATCGCTCATTTCTTCGGTGCTGGGTGCTTTGACTACAATATCGAACGGGCGATTGGTACCGCCGAAGCATTTCATCATCGAACTGATGGGAATGACAATCTGACGGTCAAAATTCGGACCACCGAAGAAGCTGGCACTTCCCTGCTTTTCCATCAGCCCCACCACCAGAAAAAAATGCCTGCCAATTTTGATCTTTTTATTTACTGGATCCACATCCTTGAAGAGTTGTTCCTTAATTTCGGCACCAATAACACAGACATTCTTTTTATACTGAATATCATTGGATATCAGAAATCGACCGTATTCCGGGGCGGCGTTTGAAACCAATATATAATTATTGGTCGCACCGATGATGGTAATATTTTCCAGTTGTTTCGACCGGTACTTGATGCTCTGGGTAGTATAGGAACGGGGATCAATAGCCCGGGCAGCAGGCAGCTGATGTTCCAATTTTTCACTGTCCTTTAAAGTCAAATTTTCCCGATTCCGGAAATCAAAAAAGTTTCCAGTGAAAATCCAGGGAGTGCGCGAGACAAACAATACATCGGAACCAATCACCGAAATGCTCTCCTTAAAGCGGTTTCCCAGGCCGTTGGCCGCAGTCATGGTGGTCACTACTGCCACGATTCCGATGATAATTCCTAAGGTGGTAAGCATTCCCCTTACTTTATTGGCACGAACCGCCCCATAGGCGATGTGGAATGATTCCAGGATTTCGTGAAAGGATTTCATAATGGTCTTCAGTATTGATAGTTAAGCCGCAAAATGCTTTTGATTTAAGAGATCACTTTCAATCAATCCATCTTTCAAGCGGACGATCCGGTGAGCATGCATGGCAATATCATTTTCATGGGTCACCAGAATAATAGTGTTGCCCGCCCGATGAAGATGATCGAAAATGCTCATGATTTCCTCCCCGGTGGCCGAATCCAGATTGCCGGTTGGTTCATCCGCCAGAATAATGGAAGGATTATTTACCAGGGCCCGGGCAATAGCCACCCGCTGCCGCTGTCCACCCGATAATTCACTGGGTTTATGCTTCATACGATCAGTTAGACCCACTTTCTCAATTGCCTCTTCTGCTAATTTTCTGCGTTTGGAGGAGGACATTCCACTATACACCATTGGCAATTCCACATTATGAAATACATCTGCTCTGGGAAGGAGATTAAAGGTTTGAAACACAAAACCAATTTTCTGATTGCGGACTTCCGCCAATTGGTCATCATTCATTTTGCTGACATCCCGATCCGCCAGAAAGTAAGCACCGGAGCTTGGTTTATCTAAACAACCCAGAATATTCATCATAGTGGATTTACCCGAACCGGAGGGGCCCATGATAGCCAGGTATTCATTATTCCCCACTTCCATTGTAATTCCCCGCAGGGCTGATACGATTTCACTACCCATCTTATAAGTCTTCGTAACTTTTTTTATTTCAAATGCCATATCGTATTCCTTTCTTAGAGTTTGTGCCTGTTCCAAGTTGAGCAGCTAAACATTTATGGTTTTACCGGGGTATTTTGCACCATCACATTGGAACCATTTCGCAGATCCTGGCTGATTGCCCGGTAGTTCCCGATAACGATCTCATCATTTTCTGACAGGCCGTCAATAATTTCAATATGAGTATCGCTTTGGATCCCGGTTTTAACCTGTTTGGCTTCCACTAATCCGTCATTCACCAGGAATACTACTTCCACAAATCCATCTTTCCCGGGGCGATACATCTGGGCGGCTGAATCATCGGCAATAGCGGCATCCGGTTTTGGTTCCGGATTGAGAGGTTTTAATTGCTCAGGAGTGCGCACTGCCACGCTTTGGATGGGAATGGCCAGAGCACTGTCCCGGACGTCGGTCACAATATCGCTACTGGCGGTCATCCCGGGACGCAGTTCATCACCGGCATTAAGCACATATACTTTCACCTCAAAATCGGTTTTCTGGTCGGAAGAACCCTGCCCGGAAATTTTGGCGCTGCTGGCAATTTCCATTACTACTCCCTTAAAAATTTTATCCGGCAGAGCATCTACTTCAATGGTGGCACTGTCACCCGTTGCTACATTGACAATATCATTCTCATCCACATCTACCAGGGCTTCCATTCCATTCAAATCCGAGACAATCAAGATGACATCTTCCTGGAATTGGGAGCCCAGGGCAATTTCTCCTTCTTCTTTATTAAGGGCGCTTATGGTACCCGCCATGGGAGCATAGATGGTGGTCTTTGAAAGATCATCCTGAGCCTGCTTCAAAGTGGCCCGCACCTGCTCCACCATTTCCAGGGCGGATTGAAAGCGGGCCTTTTCCACCTGATAGGCGGCATAGGCTTGGTCGAGCAATGCCTGGGATTCCAGCTTGCGGTCAAATAAACCGCGGGTGCGATCATGATCTTTCTCGACCTTTTTCATATTCTCTTCAGCCAATTTGGCTTCAGCCTCAGCTGAACGGACATTAGCTTCAGATCTCTCTACTGCTGCCAGAAATCGTTCCCTATCCAGCTGAACTAAAAATTGTCCCCGTTCAACCCAATCCCCTTCCTCAACACCCAGTTTAGTAATTTTAGCAGCCACATCGGCACTTATCTTTACCTGAGTTTGCGGTTGTATCCGACCGGTAGCAGTCACCGTTTCCACCACCTTTTGCTTTTGGACTTTAGCAGTCTGTATGGCAATGGCATCCTTTCCTCCATTTCGTGAGAGGATGGCCACCACAATCACAATCACCAAGATTAGAGATATGGCGATAATTATAATTCGTTTCTTTGACATGGTATTTTTTTCTCCGTTTTTATTTCCTGCCGAATATTTCTTAAGGTTCTTAGTGCAGATACCTTTGCAATTGAAAAACGAAACACTTCGAGATACGAAAAATGGATGGCCAGGTTACACAGTTTCTTAAATTTTTAGCTATTACTTATCGCTGAAAAATATTTAGCCCAAAAATTATATTGCGGCAGAATTCTCGGAAATTAGTTCTGGAGGGGTTCAGTTCAAAACAGGAGTAACAACAAGTGGGTAAAAGGATCCAGCAAAACAAGATTACAGTGTTGATAAAATGAATTTTTTATTGTAATTTGGCCGGTAGGTAGAAAGGTAATCAAGATCATCAAATACTTTGAGCATATTAATTTGAAAATAAATCTGACGATAATCCGGTTGACCGAAAGGACTATTACCTTTCCTGAACTTATGAGTAAAAAATTATTTGACATTATATCACTTCTGCAGGATTTATTTTCGCTCCAAAAGAATTTACACGGCAAGA
>Ga0154654_1100_pt9 | contig 16580 bp, 14 predicted proteins | sample Rifle2008BG13ft_FD_116083 | JGI IMG/M metagenome (GOLD analysis project Ga0154654, IMG submission 116083) | Caldithrix sp. RBG_13_44_9 | reverse complement strand
GTTTTATGAATTATCTGGGATTTATTTTTGCGTTGATCTATGGATTTACTGGTTTTGCCATTGCAACCAGGATCCGGGATGATGAAACCAAAGCGGGAAGTTAAATCGAAAAATATGCTGAAATTTTTAAAAAATCTTGACATAATTATTACACTTATTTATCTTTGAAAATATAATTACATAATATTAAAATAGTGCAAAGATTGTTACAAATCATTTTCACTCTGTTATTTGCCTGAAGCATTTAAAAGTTTGAGATTCGAACCAGTCTAACCTAATTTGTTTAATGTGATTGTCAGAAATATACAGCTGATGGTTATTTCACCGGAATTACTTTGCGTAGACCTTAAATTAACATAAAATATTCTATAGTTATTTTTTAGAAATGAATTTGCTAAAAAAATAGAAGATTTACTCATTTTAGAAATAACACTTTAAATCTGGAGTATTTTAAATGTTCTTTCTTCGAATGCCTTTCTTTTTAGTCATAGCTTTTTTGTTTTTTTATAATAATGTCAATTCCTGCACCACTGCCATTCTCTCCGGTAAATGTACTCCGGATGGACGGCCCCTGTTATATAAGCACCGGGATGCCGATTCCCTGGAAAATAAACTCCTCTATTTTACTGACGGTAAATATGATTATATCGGTCTGGTCAATTCAAAAGATTCCTTGGGAAAACAAGTATGGGCTGGGTGTAATTCAATGGGATTCGTGATCATGAATTCGGCCTCTTATAATCTTAATATTAAAGATACTGCTAAGGTTGAAGAGCGGGATGGTTTTTTGATGAAACAAGCTCTGCAAACCTGTGCTACTATTTCCGACTTTGAAAACCTTTTGGCATCACTTAAATATCCATCTGGGATCGAATCAAATTTTGGAGTGATTGATGCCAAAGGCGGGGCGGCCTATTTTGAGACCGGCAATAATTCCTTTGTCAAATATAATGCGAATGATCCGATAGTCGCACCATTCGGTTATCTCATTCGCACCAATTATTCTTTCTCCCGGGATATCAATGAAGGTTCCGGGTATATCAGATATGAAACCGCTCATAGCCTCTTTTACAATGCTTCGGCAATAAACAACTTGTCAGTTCCCTTTCTATTTAATGATGTTTCCCGCTGCCTTAAACACTCTTTGACTGAAATAGATTTATGGGATTTTTGTCCCCCCTCATCCGAGAGACCTTGTTTCGTATCATTCAGAGATTTTATTGTCAGGGACTATTCCACGGCCGTGGCCGTCATACAGGGTGTTAAACCAGGAGAAGATCCTCAATTTACTACCTTCTGGTGCGCCCTGGGGTTGCCCTTTGCCTCGGTCGCTGTCCCGGTATGGATTAAAGGCGGTAAATTACTTCCGGCTGTTTTAACGGCTGAAGGCTCCCTCAATGCTCCCTTATCTCAAATAACCTTAGAATTGCGGGATGATTGTTTCCCGATCAAACGAGGGAATGGTCTTTATTATCTTAACCTTGCCGCAGTTATTAATAAAGAAAATACCGGGATGTTGCAAAAACTGCATCCACTTGAACTAAAAATATTCGAAGAGACTGAACAAAAATTGAATTTCTGGCATCAAAACGGAATGAATTCAGTGAAGATTCAGGAATATTACCGTTGGCTGGATCAATTGGTAAGATCGGAATATGAACGCCTTTTCGGATTGAAACCATAACCGGTTTATGCATTTAACAATTTTGGTATCCTGGGAAGCATCCATTTTATGAGTCTGAGGATTGGATTTTAGAAAGGAATTTTTCGCAAAACAAAAATTATCTATAGCCTTAAGAAAATTGTACCATTGTTTTAACTAAGAATCTGAAATTTTTTATGGAATGATAAACTACACCTGCCATACCACCTGATCAGCTTCCACTTACTTTTTAAGATGGCTGCATATATTAATGAATTGAATAATAAAACCACCATACATCTCCAGAAAAATAGAAACCTACCACACTCTTCCTTACTTTTCAATTTTATTAGTCAAAGCTTAATCTTATATTTACACCACTCCTTATGGAAAAAGGTGGACCAATCAGCTTCACAGCGTGCTGATCCTGGCCATCCCGGGATAAAATTCAAATTCGGAATAGTATGTTTTTCTCCGGCGGGAGGTTCAATATAAAGGAATAATTCTTTATCATGAAAAGTAAATTCAAAACCGGCAGCGGCTTATAACTACAGAAAATATGATCCATGATCTATTATCAACAGGCGCTTAAAGAAATTGAACAATCGGATATCAAACGGAGCTATCTGTTCTTTGGTGAGGAACAACTCCTGGCTGATGACCTTATCAAACGGATCAAAATCAAGTACCTGACCAAACAGGAATCGGAATTGAATTATTTTGTGCGTTATGGCAATGAAAGAAATGTAGACGACGTCATCGCTCTGGCCGCGGGAAAGGGATTGTTTTCCGATAAGAAATTGATCGTACTGAAAGAAGCAGATTCTATCCGGCAGGACGAATTGGATCGTTTGATTAAGCTGCTTGGTAAACCGCCTGATTTTGTGTGCCTTATTCTGCATACGGCGATTTCCAGTCTCTATCAAAGCCGTTTAAAGAAGATTGAGGACCTGGTAACCTGTGTGAATTTGTTACCCCTGCGGCCGGATGAATTGAAAAGTTTTGTCAATGAAGAGTTCAGGAAATTGAACAAGCAGATAGAGCCCGATGCCGTTGAAATACTGTTATTCATGGTGGGAAACCAGTTAACTGATTTATCAATGCAGATTCAAAACGTTGCCCAAAATTTCAGCGAGGATAAATCCATTGATGCAGCTGCCATTCAACTATTGGTGGGAATTTATGCGAATCAGGATGTATTTGAATATACCCGGTTATTGGGAAATGAAGAATATCGAAAGGCTGAACTGGTCTTGAGTAATTTACTCGAGAGTGGCCAATCTCCCCAGCAGATTATCAGTCAGGTGATACGGCATTTTATCATGCTGTGGAAGATCAAGGGTTTGAATAGAGCAGGGGTGACCAGGGCGGATCGATTGGCAGAAGAACTGAAAGTTTACCAGAAATATATCTCTGAATATTCAGAGCAGAGTAAAAACTGGAAATCCCCCCGCTTGCACAAAGTCTTTCAGCATCTTTTTCAGGCGGATAGAGAGTTGAAAAATAATAGTTTAGAACCCCAAATTGTTCTTGACATGTTAAGTTTTAAAATTATAAATTCAAATTAAATAATTGGGAACTTCGAAAAAAATGTTAACGTTAAACATTCGGTTTTTTCATGATAACAAAAACCATTGATGAGAAAAAACCAAATATATCAGATGAGCAACTGATTGCCAGATTCCAACTGGGAGATGTTCAAGCTTATGATATTTTGGTGCGAAGGTATAAGGACCAGCTGTTAAATTTTGTGTTTCGTTTTGTGGGAAATCGAACAGACGCCGAGGATATCGTCCAGGAAACTTTCTTAAGGGTATATCGCAATAAGCATATGTACAAAGAAATTGCCAAATTTTCCACCTGGGTGTATACTATTGCCGGGAACCTTGCCAAGACTGAGCTCCGCCGCCGGAAGCGGCATAAGGTATTTTCGGTAAGCAATTTTGTCAACGAGGAGAGGGACTTTGATATCCCGGATCGCGATCATAGTCCTGAACGGAAAGTTGACAGCAATATTCAAGAAAACATCATTCAAAAGGCGATCGAGAAACTCCCCATAAAATTTAAAGAAGTGATTGTCTTAAGAGATATCCAGGAATTTGCCTACGAAGAGATCAGCCAGATCTTAAATATCCCATTGGGAACCGTAAAATCCAGAGTAAACCGGGGAAGGTTGAAACTGCAGGAAGATTTAAAATTCCTATTCGATAATACCGCAAAAAGTACCGTGAAAAGTTAAAGAAAGGACTGCCTATGGCGAATTGTGACAAAATGAAATTAAATTATTCTGATTATATTGACGGCGAACTTCCCGCAGATCAATATAAGAATCTCGATGAGCATCTCGGTTTATGCCCGAGATGTAGTGAGACCGTTCGGCAGATGAAAATTATCCAGCAGAGTTTAAAACAGCTTCCCCAAGTTAACACTTCCCCTGATTTTGAGCAGAAATTACAACAACAGATATTCCAGCAACATCCACGAAGCGTGTTTATTCCAGCTCATTTACAAAACTGGAAACTGCCGGCTATGGGCTCAGCCATTGTGCTGGCTACAGTAGGACTTTTTTTAATATTGAATGATTCCACGGGACCTGGTGGCTCTTCGGTTACCAAACCGGCAAATCTTATCAATAGTGCTGCGCCTCAACTGCCCGGCACAAAGAATTCTAATTTTTCTGAAGATCAAATTACCCCGGTTCATGAGAGCACTACCCGGATCAAGGATGATTCTTCGCGGGCTGATTCCCTCCGCATCAATCCAGAAGGAATTCAACAGGTCGGGGTAAAATAGCACTCTCAGAATCTTTCCCGCCTTTTTAACCTGGTTCCAGATAGAAAATAGACTGGAATTAAGTCTGGATTATATCTATATTTTGGCCGGTATTTAATCTAAACTATCCATGTTTATAAACTATTTCCAGTCCCATTCAGAAAGAATCCGATCATTAATCGTTCTGGGTGGAGTGATTATACTGTTTACCGCAGGTTTCCTGCCTCAGAGTCTGCCCTGGATTGTTTTGAGTATCCTGGTCTTTGTGGCGGTGATTTCATTGATTATTATTCAAAATCATCTTCCCGCTGAAACTCCGCCGAAAGAAGAGGGAACTACTGATATCAATGATATGGGGAATATTCCGCAAGACTGGATAAAAATTGCCAACGATCAGGACGTTGAGGAACTTTTCCAGAAATTTTTAGACAGCTCATTACAGTTAGTTAAACGGGTACTGATCTCAAATACCGTAATATTGCTTTTTGTAAATTATTCTAAAAAAGAATTTAGTGTTCGCCATTGTATAAGCAATAATCCTGACCTGATACTTCCCCAGAATTCCTTTGATATTCAGAAAGGGCTTCCCAGCCTGGTGCTGAGAAATCGTCTGGCACTGATTGAAAATCATCTACCGGAGGGTCAGGAAATCATTCCTTACTACCGGCTCAATAAAAATCCCTCTCATTCGTTTGCTGCGGTACCGGTTTACTACAAGGATCTGATCTTTGGAGTGCTCTGCGTGGATAGTGAAGTAGAAGAAGCCTACAGCACTGATGATCTGGAGATCCTGAAACATTTTGGAAGTCTCATCTCAGTCCAGCTTTTTGGCAGTAATAAACTGTATGAGTATGAAGCTGAAAATTGGCTGGTTAACACCCTGTTTGATGTGAGCCAGCAAATGAATCAAATTTCCTCGGTTGGCAGCCTGTGGAATTATTTGATGAAAAAAATTCCGGAAGTTATCAATTGTGACCGGCTGTCAATTTCCCGGAAAATTGATGACGGAAAGGGTCAGATTGTGGGCATAAACGGGGGTGTAGGAAACCTGAAAAATGATCGTATTTTTTCTCTGAATGAGGGGATTGTCGGATGGGTCATGCGGAAGAATCAACCGCTGCTGGTGGAAGATTTTTCGAAAAAAGAAAATTATGTTCCCCGTTTCTATTCTCAGGAAACACCGACTAAAGAATATATGTCATTATTAATCCTTCCTATTGCCAGCAGCAAAAATATTCTGGCCGCAATCTGCCTGGAGAGTTTTCGGGCAAAAAATTTTAAAGAACAACATAAACGAATCCTTCAAACAATCTGCAATCATGCGGCTACTATTTATTTAACCACCCAGTCTCTTGAATCACTGCGGCTGGAAAGTTTTAAAGATTCACAGTTGGAAATTGAGAATGTGAATGCATTTAAATTTATTTTTCCCAAGGAAATGCATCGTGCTAAATCATTGAACTACCCCCTGTCACTCATTTTTATAAACGTAGAATTTCAAGCGAAAGAGACGGTTCCTGAAATAGTCGGCCGGGCTCTAAATGAGTTTTTATCTTTAGTATTGCCCTATCTGTCCCGTTCTGATTATATTTTCCGCCTTTCGTCCGAGGCTTTTGTTATTTTGGCTTCTGGACGCAATGAGAATGCTAATAAAGATCTGGCCGGAACTATCGTCCAGCGAGTAAGTAGCAAAAAAATCTGGGTAGATGGCCAGGTAGCAGATTTTATGGTCAATATGGGGATTATTGCTCAGCCATGGTTGACTGAGGATTGTCAAAAGATTCTACAATTGGGGGAGGAGACCATGAAACTGTCGAAACTTCAAGGATATAACAAAATAGCGAATTATGCAAAAGGGGATAATATCACCGCTTAAAACATCAGTTATTCACTTTTGGATTAAAAGATAAAAAAATAAGAAAAATAGAAGGAGTGATTTACAATGGCTAAGAAACAAGATTTTGCCTCAAAACTTGCCAAGACCCAGCGGAAATCAGAAAGCTGTCCGACTTGCGGGGATGTGTATAGTTTTATAAAGAAAGAAAAGGCTTATTACTCGGAGAGCTCTAACAGCTGGAAGTATGAAATGAAGAGTATTAAAGTATGTAAATGTAACGAGAAAGAAGTATACGCCTAAACTTCAGCAGGTAAAATATTTGCAGGATATCAATTATTAGGCAGAGCTCTGCTTAATGGTATGTTTACGTATTGCCGGAAGAGGGATGGGAGATCCTCTTAAAGGAGTGGGAAAAGAACCAGGCAGCTATTATAGGAGTATTTTGTAGTCAAAACAAAGTGCTCTCTTCAAGCAGAAGTTTAGCACAAAATAATCTAATGACTGATCCCGGAATGAATATCTTGATTGTTCTGGTTGATAGAAGTTTATTCTCGAGCAGGAATTCCCGGCGTTGGCAAGTACGCCGGGAAGATAACTGTTTTTCCAGTATTTAATTGAATCAAAAAAAGAGGGAGGGACTGTCATGCAAAAGAGAGGCATAAAGGAACTGAACATCGGGGAAGATTTCACCGGTTTCTGCATCGTACGAAAAAAGGAATTAAAGCAAAAGAAAAACGGTGAACTGTATTTGAAACTTGAGATTGGGGATCAAAGTGGTCGGCTCAACGGTAAAGTCTGGCAGGAAGCCAGGGAAATATATGACGGTGTGAAAGTGGGACAAATGATCAAAATAATGGGGACTGTCCAATCCTATAAAAATTCCCGGGAAATTCATATTCATAGGCTACGGGCAGCCCGCCGGCAGGAATTAATAAGACGGGAGGAGCTCTTGCCGAAGAGTGATAGAGATATTGCTAAATTAAAACAGCTGTTCATGGAGCATTTCCATTCCATCCAGCAGGAATATTTGAGTTGCTTATTGAGACGGATATTTAAAGACGAAGTTGTTCTGGATAAATATCTGAGCATGCCATCGGGTAAACTCTGGCATCATAATTATCTTTATGGGAATCTGGAACATATGGTTTGTTTGTTGGATCTGGCAGAGACAATGTCTGACCATTACCCGGCCATCAAGAAGGATTTATTGAAAACGGCTGTTATCTTGCGTAACCTGGGGAATATGCTGCAATTCAGTACCGCAGGATTTATTGATTATACTACTGTGGGCCGTTTACTGGGGCTTCCCACTCTGGCCTTTCAGAAATTAAAACAGGAAATTGATTCCATTTCTGACTTTCCTGCAGAATTGAAAATTCAACTGGTTCATTTGATTTTAAGTCAGGAAAGTCAGGTGGAAAAAACTGCGTCGGTTTTGCCCATGACGATTGAAGCAATTGTTCTGAATCAATTGATTCAATTGGATATCTTGACGAATGCGGCTCAGAGAATTATCAGGAATGACCGGCTGCCAGATAGCAATTGGACTAAATATAACAATTTATTGCAGCGTTTTATTTATGTCGGGCAAAATGCTGAAAGCAAATAAAAGGCTGACAGTTTTACCTCTTTGAACTGATTGATCTGACCATATGGAGTTAGTTCACATACATGCTGCGGAAATTTACCCATCTTTCCACCATGTGCCGGAAATTCTTGATTTTGAAAGGTTCAACCAGGTAATCCACATGTTGAAATTGGGGAAATTTATCAAGAATATCACGGGAGTTTAAACTGGAGATTAATATCAGCGGAATGCGGTTAAATTGATTGTTCCGTTTTATTTTCTCCAACAATTCAAGATGGAGCGGATTGTTAACATTCACAATAAGCAGGGAGGGTTTTAAATTCTTTATTGACTCCACGGACAGCGCATTATCGGTATTTAAATAGGTCTTGTAGCGATAGGTATCCAAAAGATCCTTGATTAATTTGGCTCTGTCCTGGGAATTTTCGTAGACCAATATTCTCATTTTTATCTCCTTAAGATTTTTATCGTCTCTTTGTTCATCGAAAGTGAAGTTCAAATTTGCTGCCAGAATAATTTGAGCTATTTATATAAATATTAATGGGTTAACAAATATTCAAGCTTTAATTGAATAAATACAATTGTTTATAAGCTTTGATACGGATGCCAAATTGTAAATTATGCAAACAGCGTTGAGGAGGGTTGTATAAACTGCAATTTTAATTCGATAATTTGGCCATCAATGTTCGATAATTAATGTTTAACAACTTACAGGTCTCTTTCTTATTACCATTCTTCTGCTCCAATACCATCTTTACATAGATTTTGGCAAGCTCATCCATGGTGAGTTCATTGGCGAGTGCTTTATCCAAAAAATTATTCGACTGTTCAATAATATCTGGCGGCAAATCCGGGAGGTCTATTTTCTCTGCTCCGGTGATGATCAATCGTTTGATAACGTTTTCCAGTTCACGCACATTTCCTTCCCAGCGTAAATGTGAAAGATAAGCCACGGTCCGGCTGGTAATCTGAGGAACGGTCAGGTTATTATCCAGACAAAACTTTTCCCTGATATGATGTATGATGGCCGGAATATCATCCGGCCGTTCGCGAAGCGGAGGAATGAGGATTGGGATCACATTGATACGGTAATAAAGATCTTCCCGGAATTTTTTTTGTTCGATAAGCTGCTGCAGGTTTCGATTGGTAGCACAGACTAACCGGAAATCAATTTCGATCTCCTTTTCTCCTCCCAGACGGAAGAATTTTTTATCTTCCAGAACTCGCAGCAATTTGGATTGCAGCTCCAGAGGCATTTCACCAATCTCATCCAGGAATACCAATCCCTGATGTCCTAATTCCAGTTTACCCCTGGTAGTTTTGACAGCACCGGTAAAAGCCCCCCTCTCATAACCAAATAATTCACTCTCTAAAAGATTGGCTGGCACGGCTGCACAATTGATGGCAATAAATTTCTGGCGATAAACCTGGCTTCTTTCATAAATATGACGGGCAATGATTTCCTTTCCCACTCCGGATTCCCCGCTGATCAAGACCGGTTCTGAACTATCCTTAATTTTTTCTATCAGATTCAAGATGTTCTGCATGGATTGGCTTACCGAGACAATATGGTCGAAATGCAGAGTATTTTTTAACTTTGAGAGGAGCTCTTTATTTTCCCTCTCTAATTTTAACATTCGCAGTGCCTGCTTGATCAGAAAAGGTAATTCTTCTTCAATATTTTCCCCTTTTGAGAAGTATGAATAAGCCCCGCGGCGCTGGGCTTCCAGGGCATATTCATGGTCTTTAAAAGAAGTAACTACAATGATCTTGGCATCGTGCCCCTTTTTAATTAATTCTTCCAGCAGATTTAACCCATCTTCTATCTGCGGAAGCCCGAGATCCAAAATGATCAGGTCCGGTAAAAATTCCTGGAAATTTTCCAGGGCCTCGGTTTTGTTAAAGGCCATTTTTAAATCATATTGCTGGCTGGTCCATTTTCGATAACTTTCAGCCCACATTACGTTGTCTTCAATGATCAGAATTTTTTTAGGATCTTCCATCTGGTTGCCCTTTTATCTTAAGTAAGGGAGCCTGATATTAAAAATTGTTCCCTTTCCCAATTTGCTTGTCACATCAATAAACCCGCGGTGCCCGGTAATTATCTGTCTCACAATTGTCAGTCCCATACCGCTCCCCCCTTCTCTTTTGCGGGTAGTGAAAAAGGGATCAAAAATCTTCTCCAGGAATTCCTCCGGGATTCCTTCACCATCATCCAGTATCTCAATGTAAAGCCAGGTATTACGGCGGAAATTGGACAGCGGCCGCAGCGGCCGGGTGCTTATCTTTATTCTGCCGTTATTATCTTTGAAAGCACTGATGCTATTTTCAAATAAATTGAGGAAAACTCTTTGCATCTGGTCTACATCCACACTTATCTGGGGAATACTATCAGAATAGTGTTTTTCCACAGAAATTTGCGGAGGTATTTTGATTAAATCAAGGGTCATGTCGATCAGGTTGTTGATATTGATTGAGCTGAAGCGCAATTCTTTGGGTCGGGTATAGTGCAGCAGGTCTTTGACCAGCTTTTCCATATAATTGGCGTGCTGCTTCAACTGAATATTCCCTCGGGTATCCAATTTCACCAGAGTGATAAAGGACTGGAAGTCGTGTGCTAATTGTGAGGCTAATAATCCCAGGTCGGCCATTTTCTGGGACTGTACCATTTTTTGTATTTCCTGAATATTCTGAAAGGCATGAGAGGCCTTGATCGATAAAAATTTGGCAAATTTTAAATCCTGTTTACTGATTTGACAGCTTTTCCGGTCACCCCCCAACAGAATAAACCCCTGCAGGTTGGCCTGGGTAATCATGGGAATTACCAGGTAAATATTGTATTTATCCAAAAGTTGAAAAAGAGACGATTCCGGTGAGAGATCAAATCTGTTTACAATTACCCGGTTGTATTCCAGGGTTTCGATGAAGGCAGAATTAGAGAGGGACAGGAGGTTCTCCAGTTGTTCCTGATCGAAGCCATTCAAGTAGGTTATTTGATAGGGTTTAACATCAAACCGGGAAGTGATCACGGCACATTTCGTACAACGTAATACCTTCAGAGATAGATCACCAATAAACTGCGCCAGAGCCTGGTTATCGATATACTTTTCAGTTTCGCTGATAAGAACTTCCAATTCATCTTCCAGATCATATTCCCGGTGATGAATTTGTTCATTGATCTTCCGGTGAGTGAATAAATCGAGGAACTGAAAAATGAAAAGCAGGCCCAGCAGGACCGGTATGGCAAGGAAATAAAGGATTACCGGGTTTTCTTTAATCAGGAATGAAAAAAATATCAGGAAAATTACCGCCATTCCCAGGAATGAAATTGACCGGTAAACTGAATCGTCAACCTCAATCAAACGAAATTTAAAAGCGAGTGATAGAATTACCAGGCTGAAGATAAAATAACTCAAAAACAGTGCTGGATGATAAAATCCCCAGGCGGGGATCAGTTTTACGAATGTGAAGCCAAGAAGGGTTAGCGGCAAGAGCCTGGTCAGTAAATAGTTAATATTGGCAATTTCTAATTGTCTTTTTTCGAGTTGATATTTTTGCAGCAGTTCAAATAGAATGAATCCGAAAGTAAAATAAAAATATCCGATAGCCATCCAGTAAAAGTTGCTGCAGCGGGGGAAAACAATTCCCTGATATTCGATTCCTTCTACGAACATGAGATTGGCGAAACATAGAACGCTCAGGATAATGCTGATGATAAAAAAGAGGGAGCTTTTCAGGCTGAGGGCTGGTACTTTAATTCCTGAAGAATAGGTTTGATAGAGATAGATCAGAATCGGAGGAATGAAAATTTCGGCAACGAACTGAATCTTAAAAATAGTGAGCAATAGCCGATCAAAGATGCCTGATAAATAGAAAATGAGGCACAAATCCACAATAATGACTAAAAGATTGAGATAGATATAGATTGAAGAAATCACCGAAGACAATTTCTGGCGGAATATAGTCAGAATTATCCAGATATGCAGAACAATGATTAATGAGAGCAGGAATCCTGTCAAATGAACAAACATTGATAATTCACTTCTATCAGTTCAGAAATTTTTTAGATTCTTCCCAGAGTTTATCCATCTCTTCCAGCGAGGAATGATAAATAGATTTATTTTTTTCTGCCAGTTTGCGCTCGATATATTGAAAGCGGGAAATAAATTTATTGATGGTTTTACGGAGAGCATCTTCGGCGTTTACTTTCTGAAATCGTGCCAGGTTAATCAACGAAAAGAATAAATCCCCTACTTCAGTTTCAATTTCTTCCGAATTTTTTTGCTGAATGGCTTGTTCCAATTCGGCAGTCTCTTCCCGGATTTTTGTGAATACCCCATCCATCTCTTTCCAGTCAAAACCTACCTGAGCGGCTTTTTCCTGAATACGTTGGGCGCGCAATAGACCGCTGAGATTCCGAGGAATCCCTTCTAACATGGAACTGCGTTGCTCCTCATTCAATTTGATCTGTTCCCAATTATCTTTAACCTGCTGTTCATTGGTTACCTCAACATTCCCGAACACGTGAGGGTGGCGTCTCACTAATTTTTCATTAACTGAATGAATAATATCTTTCAGAGTAAACAATTTTTGTTCCTCAGCAATTTCGGCTTGAAAAACAATCTGCAACAGCATATCTCCCAGCTCTTTCCTTAGTTCATCCCAATTCTCATTATCGATGGCTTCTACTGTTTCATAAGCCTCTTCCAGGATATATTGCCGCAGGGATTGAGGTGTCTGCTTCCGGTCCCAGGGGCATTCCTTACGTAATCGTTTCATGATGGAAACTAACTTTACAAATTCGGATTCGCCGCTCATTATTGCTCCAGATTGTATTTTTTACAATTGAATTTACATCATTCCTTCTCGCGGAAAAATATAAATCATAAAGATGTAGTCCTTTTTTTCACCTGCTAATAGATTCTTCTTTTATTTGATTTTTGAGTTGTTTCAGGAAACAGAGATCTCATAACAATTTGAGAACTAAAATTCAAAAGAGGCGGTGGTTTTTATTATCAGTTTATTGTGGAGTGTTTTTAGAAATAAAAATTGGATTTTTTCCCCCTGATGAGAATGTTAAATTCAGCGCCTGGTTTTACCGAAGGGAATCTTTTACGGAACTAGCCATGAATGAAGTTGAAAAAAAGATTAATACCAATATTCCTGAAATATTAAAAAAGTATACTAAAATTGCGGTAGTGGGTATTTCAGATAAGCCAGAGCGGGATTCCTATCGAATTGCAAAATTTATGTTACTACAGGGAAATACCATCTATCCGGTCAATCCTAATTGTCAGGAGGTTCTGGATTTAAAATGTTATTCTTCACTCTCAGAAATTCCCCAGCCGGTGGAACTGGTCGATATTTTCCGGAAATCCGAATTCGTTATGCCAATTGTAGAGGAGGCTATTCGGATTGGGGCCAGAGCGATTTGGATGCAATATGGAGTTATCGACCCTGCTGCTGCCCGGAAAGCATTACAGGCTGGCTTAGAAGTAGTGATGGACCGGTGCTGGAAACAGGAGTATCAAAATTACTTTTAACCAATCATTTTAACATCACGAAAATAAATACCTTATGGATCTGATTATCTTTATCATTTTATTTTTTCTTGGAATGTTCCTGAGACTTCGATTTGGAAGATCTCTTTGAAGTTTCGATAGTAGCTGCTCCGGGAAGAGCACAAACCAAGATGAGCGGAATCCTTCAGCTTAAAACCAGCTAAGCCCCTCTTTATCGGTCCTGCATTCTGATTGAGAATAATAGAGAGTAAGGAGAACCAAGCCTGCTGGTAACTTTAACCAGGGTGACAGACAGGGATATTTTAAATTTTTTTTAATTTTTTGTAACTTTGTGTCGAGTTTTGAATTTATTACTAGTGAGTAAAGCGAATACTAGAGAAGGATCTGTCCTATGCCGATGTTTAAATACCGCTGTCGAGAATGCAAAGAGGAATTTGAAGAACTGGTATCTTTCGATCGCAGCAATGACATGGAATGCCCGGTATGTCAGAGTCACAATACCGAGAAATTAGTTACTAATTTTGCGACGGTGGGTGGAAATACTCCAGCTAAATCAACCGGCTGTGGTCTCGGCCAGGGCGGATTTGGCTGAGCCTGAGATCTCCGGCGGCAGTATGCCGTCCATCAAAACTTCTTAAATCTTTCCAATCAGAGATATTCTTATTTCATGAATGCGATTAGCAGGAAAAGAGTCTAATCCTGTACCCACTGTGATCAGGTCGGGATAGTAACGCTGTCCATATTTAAAATCCAGCTCCAACATTTTCTGGATTCTGACCTGAAGTAAGATGAAAAACTTTTGTCCCCTCTCATTTAAAAGAATCGATCTGGCTGTTCCTGAAACATCGGGTTCGGATTCATAAAGTCTCAGATCATAATCAGGAACATCAAAACCCGACCAGCCTGCGGTGGTTTTAATATTATTTCGCATCCATGATATCTGATGAAGCAATGATATTCCATGATAACGATCAATGGAACCAAGCGGGTTGGCCCAACTGAGCTGGATCAGATTTTTAAACTCAAGTCCTACAGTAATTTTAAAGGCATGGTCTAAGCGAAGGATTTGTCTCCGTCTTTCCTGGAGTATCAAATCCGGTGAGTCATTGGGTCGATAGTTCTGCTGAAATCGAAGTCGTATGGTGTGATCGATCAAACGGTAAGAACATTCAAGATAATAGTCACGCCTGATTGCAGAAATTTTCTGATTAAGAATCAGATCCCGGTAAAAGTGTACATAACCGCCAATTCGCAAACGTGACATTACCCTATGGTTAAGGATCATCGCAATTCCCGACCGATTCTGCGGCAAGGAGCTCATGGAGCCCAGGGCATGGCCATGAATGGTGAAATATCCGGGATGATAGTAATACCAGATAAACTCGAATTTCAATTGTTCATTCCGGTAATATAAATTCTGTTGAATTGCCGGAAATTTGAACTGAAAAAGTGCAAATTCGCCAGCCGGTAGGAAGAATTTTCCCGTTAAATAATAAGCGATGCTTTGATAAGTATGGTTTCCAGGGTATTGTTCATGATTGGGAGTATGATGATTGTTGAGTGAACAGAATTGAAATTGAAAATCCTGCAAACGAGTGACTAACGAAAAACCTGCCATATTTTCTCGAATATTTCCCTTGGCGCTGATTTCCTTTTCAGTCCGGTGCAATCCGCTGCTGTATAAACTGGTAAAATAGTGGTTATCGGCCGATAAATTTCCGTCCATTGAATTTATTGAATAAAAAAGGTTTATTTTAGTCCCTGGCCAGAGTTGATAAAAGAGAGAAAAACCCCGCAGAAAGCTGCTTTCCGTGGCAGATTTATTTCCGGTCGCCTGCAGATCAAATTCTTTAATAGTGGGAAGGGAGTGAATGGAAAAGGGGGTGCCATAAGGTGACCACAGGATCAGACCGGTTCCGTACTGCTGATGGAAATCACCCAGCAGCATTCCATATTTTTGCTCAGAGTGATGATATTGGATAAAAATACTTCCGTAATCAAAAAAATTGGATTCTCCGGGATCTTTCTCCCATAGTATTCCTCCGGAGATCCTGCTGGCAGTTTGAAAAAGTATCCGCTGTTGAAGATACAATGGATTTTGATAGACTTGCTTTTGGTAACCCACTCGATATGGTAATTCAAGTCTGCTGCGGATGCGGTATATAAACCGGGGAAACAGGGTGACAGGCTTGACGGTTATCAACGGTTTTAGTGCATCAATTAACTCTTCTGACATACCCTCCAGTTTCATGAGCTCATCGATCCGGGTAATTTCTCTGACTTCTGACCGGTAACGGATGATTTGTTTTGCCAGATGGGCATCGATGAAGGGGATGCGGAGTAGATCTTCCAGAGGGGCTCCATTGATATTCAGAGGATGTTCTGTCAATTCCCAGAGGTGATCAATCCAATCCGGATCGATCAGTTCTTCTTCTAAAGGACTGTCAACGATTGAGGAAATAAGTTCGGAATCTTGAGAATATGACCTTTGGGCAGTGAATACCAGACAAAACAAGATATTCACCGTCAGGGCGGTTGTTATGGTGATCTTCATTTACTGTTGATCCTGAGATCCGGATGATTTTTTGGATTAACTCCACTGGAATATAGGATAAATAAAAAAAATAATCAAGTCTCCGGGAGTTTTTTTAAGAGAGCACACTGCTATAGGAAGTTAAAAAGTTCCGATTAGATGGAAAAGAAGTTTTGAAATGGTAAATTTTACCAGCAAGATTTTTTAACAGGGATTCAGAAGAAAAATCAGTTTAACCTGATTTTCTGATTAAATGGCCATTATCGTCTTACTGGTCCTGTTTTGCCTGATATTTATAATCCAGACAGTGATCTTTTACCGGGCAAACCAGGCATTTGGGATTCTGGGCTTTACAGAGTGTTCTTCCATGCCATATTAACCAGTGATGGGCAGCAGACCAATCAGTCTGCGGGATATTTTCCATTAACTGGAGTTCGGTTTTCTGCGGATCAGGCGCATTGGCCAGACCGATACGATTGGAGACCCGGAAAACATGGGTATCCACTGCGATAGCATCCTGTTTAAAACCGACACTCAGAACCACATTGGCGGTTTTGCGGCCCACTCCGGGCAATGTGGTCAATTCTTCCCGATTGTCTGGCACCCGGCCCTGATATTTTTCAACCAGAATTTTACAGCTGGCTATAATGTTACGGGCCTTATTTTTATACAATCCAATCGATTTG
>Ga0154654_1115_pt11 | contig 16856 bp, 11 predicted proteins | sample Rifle2008BG13ft_FD_116083 | JGI IMG/M metagenome (GOLD analysis project Ga0154654, IMG submission 116083) | Caldithrix sp. RBG_13_44_9 | reverse complement strand
TCCCTACCCATGCTCCTGATATTTTAAAAAACCACATAACTTCTATCCTCTTTTTACGTATTTCTGATCTAATTTTAATTGATTTACCTGTTTGTAAGAGGATTTTTTATGAACAGATCATACCTTAGCTTCTTTATCCTTTTTTGTGTGCTCCTGAACCAGTTGTTAAAGGCCGATATTACCAGCAACAGCACCGAATCGGTGGATGTTCAGTTTATTCCCAATGCTCGATTGACCCTGCAGCCCCTGCTGCTGGACGAAGATCTTACCATTGACGGCATCCTGGAGAGTGCCTGGAGCCGCTATGCCTGTTTTGAAAATTTCAGCGAATACCAGCCGGCTGAAAATCGTAAACCGGAAGTGCAAACGCTGGGATATGTAGCCTATAATGCTGAAAATCTTTATGTAGCCTTTATCTGTTTTGAACCGGATCCCGCAAAACTGCGGGCCTCTCTCAGCGAACGCGATAAAATATTTGAGGATGACTGGGTTTGTGTATCGATCGATCCCGATAATGAACAGCAGAAAGCCTATCAATTTTATGTGAATGCCCGCGGAATTCAGGGCGATGAGCTCTGGCAGGCCAATGGGTTGGAGGATCAGAGTTTTGATCTGGTGTGGCAGTCAGAAGCCAAAATGTACCTTGACCGCTGGACAGTGGAATTAAAGATCCCGTTTAAAAGTCTGCGCTTTCCGCCAAGGGAAGACCAGCAGTGGCTGGTGCATTTTATCCGCCATTATCCGCGGGAGAATCAGTATAAATTTTCCTGGATGCCCATCTCGGCGAACAATAACTCCTTCATGGGGCAGGGCGGGACCCTGCAATTCCACCTCCCGGAGATCCAGACTGAAGGTAGAACCATGGAAATTTTACCCTATGCCATTGGTACTCAAAGCAGTTACCGGATTCAGGATGAGACTGAAGGGGAGATCGGCGACTGGAAAAAGGTTGAGAATGCCGCCCGGGCTGGTGTCGGCTTGAAATACAGTTTATCCACCAGCATGGTGGCCGATGTAACCTATAATCCGGATTTCAGTCAGATCGAATCGGACGCCGGTCAGATCAGCATCAACTTTCCCTTCGCACTGTTTTACGATGAAAAACGACCTTTCTTCCAGGAAGGCAGTGACATCTATGTGGTGGACCAGAATTCAGTGGGAGTTGCCATCGATCAATATGTGAATCTGTTCTATTCCCGGGGAATTAACGATCCGCTGCTGGCCGGGAAATTTTCCGGCAAATTTAACCGGGTCAGTTTCGGTTATACCGGAGCTTATGACCGTAATACTCCCTTCCTGATCCCGTTTGAAGAGAGAACCTCAGTTCTGGCTACTACCCGGGATTCGTACAATCATATTGTCCGGGCCAAATATGATTTGGGAAATCAATCCTCGCTGGGGATGATGTTTACCAATCGTACCCTGGTTGGCCATGGCTATAACAGTATAACCGCAGTGGATGGCACCTTCCGTTTATCGGATAAATACAATTTTTCGGCTATCTCTGCCTATACATACAGTAAAGAGCCGGTGGATCCGGTTTTATCTGCCAGGCTGGGAAACGGCCGCTTCGAAGTGGGTGATTCCGAAAAAACCGCCGCTTTTGACGGTGAATCATTCAATGGTTTCCTGTGGCGTGCTAAAATAAACCGCAATTCCCGGCACTGGGTTTCTACTCTGGCTTATGAAGATTTTTCACCCGGCTTCCGAGCGGACAATGGTTTCATTCAGGCCAATAATTTCCGTATGGCTGAATTCGTCAACGGATATTTTTTCCGCTTTGATGAAAATCCTGTACTTACTTATATCCGCCCGCGGCTGGATATGTGGCGCAAATATAATTATGATGGGATCTGCAAGGATACCGGGATGCGGATCAATGTTCTCACCAGTTTCCGCCAGCAGACTTTTGTCAGTCTTGCTTTTTTTATTTTTAACCGCGAGAATTTATACGGCAAGCAGTTTGATGATGCCCATTCTGTCTGGTTAGCAATTACCAATAATACCTTTCATTCAGTGTCCGGCAATTTTTTCATCCGGATTGGAGAAGAGATCAACCGGATGGGAGTAGAAGGGGATGTGAATAATCCGTTCGAAATTGTTCCGACTTTTTCCTATAATTGGAGCCTGGTATTCAAACCACATCCGCAGTTGACTGATCAGCTGGATTTTCAACAATACAATTTGTGGAAAACGTTCCGGGAAGGTAAGATCAACGGACAACAGATCTGGCGGAATTCGCTGTCTTATCAGTTTAATAAAAACATGCATATTCGTCTGATCATGGAATATAATGTGGTTGACTATTATGATTCTTATCAGCAGCAGCTGGTCCGGCAGAAATATTTTACGGTTGACCCGCTTTTCAGTTATAAATTAAGTGCCTTTTCGGTATTTTATGTGGGAGGAAATTTTGGCGGTCAAAATAATTATTACCTCAACTGGGATGAGGTCCGGTTTACCAATCAATCGGTATTCATTAAATTGCAGTACCAGTTTCGCAGTTGAGTGATTTGAACAAAAGGTAAGCTATTAACCTGAATTATTCAAAACCAATAAACCAGGCACAAAGACACAAAGATTTTAAATTAATAGATCAGGTCAGGCTGAAAGCTGATTCATGATGAAAATAATTTTAATTTTTCTAAACACACTACTTTAATATACTCGGTGTCTTAGAGCCATTGTGGTTGAATTTATCAGGTTTATACAAAGAATTATTTATCATTATCGGTAAGAATCAGAAAAATCCCTCGGGGTGAAATCTGTTCTCGATTTCATGGATGGGACAAGAATAGCTCAAATTAATAATCTTTTTGTTTCTTACTTAAATTACCCTCTACCAAAAATGAACGGAGGAAAAAATGAAGAGTGGAAATCACAGTAAGTCATGGTTGACAATTGGATTGTTACTGGTTTTGTTTTTAATGCTATCAGCTCAGGAGGTCAAGAAGGCCGTGGAGCGGGGAGAGGTGGCGGAGCAGTATCGCTGGCGGACGGAGGATATCTATCCGGGCGACCAGGAGTGGGAAAGTGATTTCAGTAAAATCGAGCCCCTGCTGGCGCAATTTGATGCCCTGCCGGGCACCCTGGGCCAGTACCCCCAGCAGCTTTTAAAATGTATCAAATTGGATGAAGAGGCCAGCCGGCTCATTGCCAAACTTTCTTTTTATGCCAGTCGCAAAGCCGATGAAGACCGGCGGATTACCCAGTATCAGAGTTTTCAGGATCGCCTCTCCGGGGTATACTCCAAATTGGGTCAGAAAGAGGCCTTTATAGAACCGGAAATCATGAAAATTCCAGAGGAAAGGTTGTGGGAGTTTGTCAACAATACTCCGGAATTGAAGATCTACCATCATTATTTTGAGAATTTGCTGCGCAGCAAATCCCATGTGCTCAGTGAGCCGGAAGAGAAACTGCTGGCCATGGCCAGTGAAGTGACCCGTACCCCCGGTTATGTATTCGGGATGTTTGACAATGCCGATCTCAAATTCCCGGAGATTACCGATGAAACCGGTGGCAAGGTGGAATTGACCAAAGGCCGCTATCAGTTGTTCATGCGGTCAGGCGACCGCGAACTTCGCCAGCGGGCCTGGGAAGCGTACTATCAGACCTATGAAAATTGGAAAAATACTCTGGCCGCCAATCTCAATTCCGAGGTAAAGAAGAATATTTTCTATTCACGCGCCAGAAAATATAACAATTCCCTGGAAGCAGCCCTGGATGGTGATAATCTTCCGATTGCCGTTTATGACAATCTGGTGACCACGGTCAATAATAATCTGGAACCGCTGCACCGTTATATTTCCTTCCGCAAAAAAATGCTGGGTATCGATAAAGTTCATCTTTATGACCTGTATGCTCCCCTGCTGGCCGATGTGAAATGGGAAGTGCCCTATACCGAAGCAGCCGTTACCGTGGAAAAAGCTTTGGAACCATTGGGGAAAGAATACGTGCAGACAGTTAAAAAGGCAATTGAGCAACGCTGGATCGATGTGTATGAAAATGCCGGAAAAGTTTCCGGTGCTTACAGCTCTTACTTTTATGGACTGGCCCATCCCTACATCCTGCTGAATTACCAGGATCAGGCCCGGGACATGTACACCTTAGCGCATGAGCTGGGACATTCACTGCACTCCTATCATACCAACAAAACTCAGCCATTTATTTACGGCGGGTATTCCTACTTTCTGGCTGAAGTAGCTTCCACTTTTAATGAAGCCCTGCTTACTGATTATTTGTTGAAAAGAGAAAAAGAAAAAGAAAAGCGGCTCTACCTGCTGAACCAAAATCTGGAAAATATACTGACCACGGTTTATACCCAGGTGATGTATGCTGAATTTGAGCAGGAGATTCACCGCAAAGCCGAGGCAGGCGAACCGTTGAATGCCGAGGTGATGAATTCCATTTTTGGTGAGCTGCAGAAAAAATATTATGGAGCGGATTTTGAATTGGATCCCATGTCGGCCAGCCGTTGGAATCGCATCCCCCATTTCTATCGCAATTTTTACGTATTCAAATATGCCACCGGCCTGTCTGCGTCTACCGCGCTCTCCCAGAAGGTGATTGCCAGAGATAAGAAAGCCCGGGATGCTTACCTGCAGTTTATCAGCAGCGGCCGTTCCGATTACGATCTTAATTTGTTGAAAAAGGCCGGGGTGGATATGACTTCACCCGAACCGGTTGCCGCCACTCTCAAATTGTTTGACCAGTTGTTGAAAGAAATGGAAGCGCTGATGTAAAGGGAACAAACCTCCCGAAGGCTACTGACCTTCGGGTGGTTGTTATACCAAAAACTTAATTTTAATGTAAATATCGAATTAGGAAACAAAATCTAAGACAATCAATTGCAGGTTTAAGGAATTGTAGGATTCAAGATTCGTGTCTTCACTCTCAGGTAAAATTGCCTGATTCACAAAATTTTGGATATTTCTTACTAATTCCTTCCAATTTTGCTGATCATTCTTGTATTTTCTCCAAATGCCCCGCAGAAAAGTTATTCGCTGTTTTGTTAATCTTACTTGAGAAAATTTTTGTTTGGTTTCATCCCACAGGTTTATTATTTTTCGACCTTCAGGAAATTCAAAGAGATACTGATTAATAAAATAATCTAGCTCTTCTACCATTTTTCGGATAAATTTTTCTGAAGTCTCTATAGTGGAAATAGATTTTAATAAAGATTCTTTTTCAAGAATTTCATGTTCTTTATAGGTTCTTTCTATTTCTGTCACTACCAGTTTGTTGATTTTAAAAACTTCTTCAAAAAAATTTGGAATGATACGTTTTTCAGATGGAGGACAAGCTAAATATTTTAATATCTCACTTTTATTCTTTATAAAAGATTGTGAGCTGAAATCATATAAGTACCAGAAATGATAATCTTCACCATAGAGGTAATAGAAAAAAATGCCGGAAATTCCACGTTTAAGACCACTATATATTCCTAATGGTAAGTTTTTAAGAGAGTCAACCCCATACTTATTTATGTAATCGCGAAGGGGCTGATAAAATTGTTCTCCACCTCCGAAGATGTCATTTTCCAATTCATCTAAAACAGTATTATCCTTCTCTTTAATTCTACGGATAATACCAAAAACTTTGGGATGAACTTCTTCACCTAATACTGTTTGATCTAATCCCACAGAGTCATCTATATTACGAATTTTAGCCTGTAAGATAGATACCAAACGGAGTAAATCTTCCAGTTCTTCCTCCGGGAAAAAATTTGAGACAAAAATTTGGTTAAATGGTGAACCAATGCGGTCAATTCTTCCTGCTCTCTGAATCATACGGGTGGGATTCCAATGCAGATCATAATTTACAACAAATTGTGCCACTTGCAGATTTTGACCTTCAGATAATACATCCGTACTGAATAAACAATTAATTTCTCCATCAATAAAGGAGTCAACAATTTTAGATCTTGTTTTTGATGGAACTGCGCCATGAATTTGGGCGAAATGATAAGTTTTAGCTAAGCTTGATTTTTGAATATTCTTGAAAATATATGCCAGAGTATCGGCGTAATAAGTGAAGAGAACTACCTTGCTCTTTGAAAGCATCGATGGCAATATTTCCAATAATTTTTTTAATTTAGCATCGTTTTCAGGTAAAATATTTTCAACAGGCTTTAATAATTTATTTTTACAAAGATCAATATCTTTTTCAATTGAGGTCATCAGATCCATAAAACGGTAGGAATCTTTATTAAAATCTTGCAGCTCGGCTGCAATTTCTTCGGGTATTTCTTCATTTTGGTTGATAACATATTTTTAGAAAAATTTTTTTGTTAGAACTTTACCATTTTCCAGATACTTTTTTAATGTTAACAAAAAATCGATATGTCGCTGTACACTAATACGAAAGGCTTCCACACTGCTTTCCAATCGCTTAAGTAGTATAGTTCTAAAAATACCCTCCAAGGCAATCATCCGTCCTAAAGCAAATTGTTCATCCGGTGTTAACTGCTCAGTCTTTTTAAATTCTAGGATACGATAATATGCCATAGTGAGCTCATCGGTGATGGCATGAGATATGGATTTGTACATACCAGAGAATGCTTCATCCAAGCGATATTCGATATTCTCTAAAACCCGCTGTGGAAATAAAATTGGTTTGCCTTCAATGGTAGCGTCTGGATAGTTACGTTTTATGTAGTCCCTGGTTCTCCGGATAGAAATTTCATTTAGGATATCACCCAATAATTCAGGATTATCTTGCCTCTCCACCCGTTTGAAATGTTTAAGAATATCTTCTATACCATCCTTTAAGAAGAGCTCTTTTTTCATTAAAGTCATCAACATGATTTGCCAGTAGAGATCCCATAAAGTATTATTAATTGGAGTAGCGGTAAGTAATAAAACAAAAGGACTTTTACCATTTTTTTGTTCAATATTTTCTAATAGTGAAAAACAGTTCTCCCAGCGGTTTGAAAGAGGATTACGGAAATTATGACTTTCATCGATAACCATTAAGGAAACATCTTCCAGTCCGCTTTTTAATACCAGATTTGTTTTATGCAGAAAATCAGGTGCTGCTAATTCTTCCTGCGAGATAATAAAAGGAGACAAAATGAGATCCTTTACTTCTTTTTCCCACATGCCTCTTAATTGCGCTGGACAGACGATTAAAAATTTACGCCTTTTATAAAATCCAAATTCCTCAATTACTTTTTTAGCGATCCAGGTTTTTCCCAAACCAACTGAATCCGCTACCAGCGCTGCCCCATACTTCTTTAAGCGGTTCATGATCCGATGCACGGCATCTTCCTGGAATTCAGCCAAATTCACTTTTGATACCGGTTTAAATATTTGCGGATCTTCAGATTTTTCCATCTCTTCAATATCATGACGCTGCAGTTCAAATAACGATTTCAGGTAAATTTCATAAGGTGAGTATTCTTTGCTGCCAAAACGTGAGTCTTCTAAAAGTGTGATTAATTCTTCTTTATAATCTAAAGCTTCATTCCAAAATTTATCAAACCATTCTTCCCGGATATATTTGGCTTGTGATTACAAACCTACCAGATTGAGTTCAGTATTTCCGGTGAGCCCGGCCGGGGTGAAATTAGAAGATCCTACCACCACTAACTGATTGGTGATATAGGTCTTTCCATGTAAAAATTGTTTATCATAGATACGTACTTGCACCGAATCTTTTTTTAAAAATTGGATAAAACGCTGCACCAGCGATAAAGGTTCACTTTCGAGTGGGAACTGCTCCACTTCTTTTTTCATCATATTACTAATTACCGAACCCAAAGTAGCTTCAGTATCCTGCTCGGGAGATTTTCCTAACAAAAGTCTGAATTTTTTAATTCCCGCCATTGATTCTTCTATCATTCCATAAGCTTCAATCCTAAAAAATGCAGTGGCAATATCCAGATTTTCCTGGGAACTATCCTTAAAAATATCGATTAAAAAATCACGCAGATTGTTCTTGGAATTGTCGATAATACTGGGTGGAATTTTCATATCTTTTAAATGTCAAGTTTTTGTTTTTAATAATTGACTAGCAATAACATCTTTTGTAAAATAATGACAAGCAATTTAAAAGGTTGAGGTTAATATCATGAAAAAGATTCAGGTCAAAGATTTCTGTCAGCATTGCATGACCAGAGAAAAAGGAAAAAAATTATATCAATATATTATCAGTTTAAAAGATAAAATGATTGAATTTGATTTTTCTGATATTGAATATGTCTCATCTTCTTTTTTAGATGAAACCGTATGGAAATTGGTTGAGGAAAATTTTATCATCAAAATTGCCGATCCCGATATGGTCATCGAAAAGAAATTGCATAAACTAAATAAATGGACCCGTTCTAATTTTCAAATCAATAAGCATGACCGTTATCTGGAATTGGCTGGCTAATAATTGTTCAATTTAAAACTTAATTGAGTACCAGGTAGAAAAGAACACTTCCCCTTTGTTATTTGTCCAGCTTTAATATACAGATAACCTTCGCAGCTACGAATTCCTAAGGAATCATTATTTTCAATGATATAGTCTCTGATATCGGTTAAGCCTGTTCCGCCTCGGTCATCACGTCCGGTGATACGTGGCTCTAAGGCTTTTTCAATAGCATCTTGATCTGATAGTCCTTCTCCATGCCTCTTCAAGCCTTTTTTAATACCAATACCATCATCTCCAATGGCAATTAGTATAGAATTACCTTTTTTTGTCTGGTAGGTCTGCAAAGCAACCAAAGCAAATCCAGTTCTACTGTGCAATTCGACATTACTAATTGATTCAGATAGACTTAACCACAGCCCCTCCCGGATGTTATGATAAAAATTGATTCTGGAACTGATGATCTGTACCAAATGCTCTACAACTCTCTCGACCTCGTCATCACTATCAACTGAAAATTCTTGTAATTCGATTGGTGTATCAGTTAAAGTAACTGTTTTCAGATGAATATCAAACAAATCAGGATGAAACTTCAACTGATTATTTCCCAGAAAGAATTGTTGAAAATTCATCCGCACAAGATAATTTACCACTGATTCATTCAATATGCATTCTACCGCATTCTGGTGAGATAATAATTCTTGAAGATATATTTTTAGAAACATTATTCCAAAGGGATCGATAAATTCGATCCGAGTTAAATCCAGCTGCAGGTATTCATTATTAAATTGAACAAAAAAATCATTATGAAATACACTGTTATAAAAATCCAATCTATCAAAATGTTCAATAGCTATTCGCATTATTATTAACAATCTTACTAAAATTATAGTCCGGTCAGTCTATACTTCGTACATTATCCAGGCGATTTATTAACAGCTCCGCACCTGCTTGATAAATATCTATTCACTTTTAATTTGTTGAAAGTAATTAATCTGGTTTCAATTAAAATTCAAAAGCGGTCTGAAAATTATCAATTCCCATTCTTCTCGCAAATTCAGTTCACCCTATACACTCAACATTTTCCAGCAAACAAGCATATCGAACTGCCCTGTCATCTGAAACTACAATATACCCTAATACTTTTCCAACAGTTACAACTTGAGCATTAGCTGACTTGCTACCTGAAGGACTGGACCAAAAACCTGGATAATCCTTTCCACCTACTGTGACCTTGTAACCGTAAGTGCGATCAATTCTTGGTAGTTCATTCAACAGCCTTCGATCATGCTTTATGGAGATTTCGAAATCATATTTACTTGACCATATTTCGACCATCTTTCGCAGCTTGTCAGTTTTACGAACTAACTCACGATAAACGCCCTCTGGAATCTTAACAAAACTATTTGAAACTGGTGTTTTCAGTTTTTTAAACTTCTTCGGAAAATGCTGATATAAGTCAATCAGAGCTGTACTGTCACAAACGTATACTCTGCTTCCCCTCATAGCTTTATTTCCTTAATGGACCTCCCGCTCGGCCCAATTAAGGAATTCCGGGACTTTCTCTATCTTCATATCTAAAACATAAGAAAGATCATCAAGGGGCACCGAAGTTTTTTTCTCTGGCAAGGATAATACACGAGCAAGCGAGAAACCAATTTCTCTTAATTTTAATTCTTTCTTTGTGGAACGCCGTCCTCCACCTCTACCCCAGGGTCTGCGTTTTTCCCATTGTAGTCTCTTCTTTTGATAAAAATCCCTCGGTGCTAAATTCATTTCTTGCAAGGTTATGGCAATAACATCCCGACTTACAAACAATGGTTGCCTTACCTCATCAAGCACTTGATCCGGCCATGATTCCATTCTACCAAATTTGCCAATTTCTCTTAGTCTTCCTTCAACTTCCTCTTGAGACACTAACATACCTGCTGCAAATCGGTTTGCGAAAGGTTCCGGTCCTTCATGGGGATGTAGTCCACGGAAATCACAAATAATTCCCTCCTCCGCAGTCAGCAAATGATAGTATTCATGAAGCAGTGTGAATATTCGTCCGGTGGCACTTTCAACATCTTGATGATTAACGAGAATAAAAGGATATCGTGATTGCATCCATTTAGCGGTGCCTCTAATATCATCCGGTTCTAATTTCATTTGAAAACAAAAAATACCCTGTTCTTCTATTCTCTTTCTCCACCAGAGAAATGCTTGATTTGGATCAGCCCAGCTATTCCTTGTGGAGGGACTAAAACTCAGTCTTTTTCTTTCCTGTTCCACCAAAAGATTAACAGCTGACATGTCCCTAAGTGATAGGGTCTCCTCAGCGGGTTTGATGCTGACCTGCCAATCAATGCCCAGTTTTTCGATTGTGAAGACCGTCCATTCTGCAAGTTGGAGAAATCTACGTAGAGTCTGTTGTGAGAGCGGTTTAAGTTTCCCCCTTTTTTCCGGAGCTAGTCCCCGAAAACTAAGCGCTAGAGTTTCTTGAGGAGGTTCATCAAGAAAGAAGTAGCCAACTGGGCATACATATATCTCTGACAATGTTTCCAGTTGTTCAAGATCAGGTTGTACAATTCCATTTTCCCATTTTCGAAGTTCATCAGCTTTAATAGGAATATATTCTTTTTGGAGGTTGAGTGAAATTATTTCCACTTCATCTACTGTTAAACCAAGTCGCTCTCGTGCCCATTTGAGAACAGAATTATTGACCCAGTTCGTAGTAGTCATTTCCATGTGATAATGCTCCTTATTATAAAAGCTAAATGCTACTCGCCTTATCCAACCTGTTTTTTACCAATTCCGCCACTGACCAGTATACCTCTTTGCGCTCCTGCTCAGTTAAACCTAATTCATTGAAAACAATATCGTCCAATGCTTTGCGGTCGGGGAGGGGATTGGGTTCTTGATCGCGTATTATTAGTTTTTTACTTAGACCAAATTCTGAAAAAATATCAGGAATATTTTTTTCTCCATATACCTCAAAAACAGTTTCAAAATTATCTATTTGTTTATTATTTAAAATATCTGGATTTAAAACCATAAATCTGTTTATATCTATTCCTTCTGTTTTTAAAGCACCTTGACCAAGATTTGATCTTCCAAATAGTTCTCTAAAAAATATTTGAATCGAGGACGATAAAGTAATCATTAGTTGAATTGGCTTTTCAGATAAAATTTCAAAAAGATTATGGTCAACGGCAATTTTTTCTTTATTCCAAAATATCACCAATCTTTCATTATGAATCATAGGAAACAAAATTTCTCCAAAAACCCTCGCCCCTAAATTATACCATAAACTTCGGCTTTTACAGGTAGATCGTTTATTATATCCTTGTTTTTCACCCCAATCAATATAGTCAAGAATAAAATTTTGGTTTGTCTTGATTTTTTTCTTTGCCTCATAACAAAGTACAATCAAATTCTTTAGTATATTTTTTTTAATTAAAATAGTACCGCTATTTCTTGGACTGATAATTACTGGTTTTAGATATTCTTCCTCGATTAAAAAAAGTATATAGTATTTATCTGCTAATTTATATTTCGATGGTTTAATTACCCGCAAACCTGCTTGTTTAATCTCTTCTACACTTTTTAAATGCCGTAAATTCTGGATCCGGCTTAAATCGGGATGCCTATCGGTTACATCTTCTACATAAAAGAATTCATTCGCACCTGTAGTAAATCCTCTACGGACTTCTGCAATATCTCCCAAACGAACTAATTTACCTTTGCCTTTTTCTAAGATTGTAAAAAATATTTCAGGTGCCCGCAGGTATTTTCCTCCCCATTTGTTTCCTGCATATTTTCCAGCAGAAAAATATTTTTCACCTTTTTTATCAGGAAGTTTTGCTTTTTGCTCATTTACTTCTGGATATTCCCAACCTTCTTCCAATAGAGTTTCATGGTTTACAGGGAAAACCCGGAAATCCTCCCGCTTGATCAACTCAGCAGCTTTTTCTATAACCAACAGATTGCTAGTGTTAATAACTTCCTGGAATGGTTTTTTAAAGGCCACGAATTTGACCTTGTGGTCCAGAGCTTTCCAGTTTTTCCGGGAATCCTTTATTAGATTACCTTCAATTTGGGGAGCTTCCAGCAGAGCAATAATGGTATTCACGTCAGCATGCTTGAAACTGCGCTTGGCATGATTATCATATATGGCTGTTATAGGTACATATTTAAGTAAAAATTCCTGCAAATCTTTTCCATAACCAACATCCAGCCAGGAATTTGAGGTAATGAAACAGAAAGTTCCTTTTGGATTCAATAAATTTAGTCCATGGAAATAAAAATAAATATAGTAATCACTGCGTCCATCTAATTTATGCATGAAAGGATAAATATTGCGGATGGATTGCTGTAGTTTATCTTTATAAATTCGTTTATCGTCTAAAGTAATTTCATCTGCGGCCTGATTGGGAGGAGCGATCTTCTCCTGCCTGACATACGGTGGATTTCCGATAACGATATCGAAGCCTCCCTTATCTCCAAATATTTCCGCAAAATCTACGTCCCAGACAAATGGTTTATTTTCCGGTTCATTTAGCTTTCTTAAAATATCCCGCAGATGTTCAACTTCTTGGGTGGCAATTTCCTTTTGTTTTTCAATCTTTTGATCCTCTTTAAGATTTTCTTCCACCAGGGATGATTGTATTCCCTGTTTTTCCCATTTGCGTAGCTGGACAATGCGTTCCTGGATGAGTTCTTTATAAATATCAATTTCCTCCTGCAGCAGCGCTTTATCAGTTTTAAACTTAGCAGAAGGATCGTTGTTATAGAACTTTTCCTTTTCAGCTGACAACTTGTTTAATCTTCGCTTGGTGATTTCGGGCATGTCACGGTTGTGGAACCGTAAATTGATTCCTCTTAACTCCTGTACCAATGAATCTCCCATCCGGAGTTTTAAATTGAAATTAGGTAGTAAGGGAAAGAGCTGTAATTCGGTAACAGGTAAATTGGTTTCAACAATCAATTGCAGCCACAGACGCAATTCTGCTGAATGCACTGCCCAGGGCATCACATCTACTCCATAGAGCGAGGTGCTGATAATCCGTTTTTTTAGATTAAAGTCATCTAAGTGGCGATTGAGAGGTGCATTGACTAAATGATATACCTCCGTCATTACAGTCAGCAGTCCCACCAAAAATGCTCCGCTCCCACAGGCCGGATCGACTATTTTAAGATTATCTAGAGCTTCTTCTAGTTTTTTCCATAACTCTATTTTGGTGATAAATTTTTCGGCGAATTTTTTATCAGAATCAAACAGCAAATGGTACCAAAGGTCTTTTTCTATTTCGGGGATTTGCTTATGAAGATATTCCACCAGACTACGCCGGCACATGAAATCGACTTCAATCCGCGGAGTATAAAAGATACCCAAATCCTGATTTTGATAAATTTCTTCTGCTACATTGGCTAAAGATTCATATACATATCCTAACATTTCAGGATCGACCGCTACTTCCACATCCAGTGGCAAGTCTTCACGGATGGTAAAATTGTACTTGTTCAAGAAATTGAAAATTTCCTGAAATAGGTCATCTTTTAAATTGATTATAATATTTCTATCCAGGTCGTTCTCTTTAAAAAGCCCGCCGTTAAGAAAAGGAGCTAACTGCAGGATGGAATTGATTTCATCGGTAAAATATGTTCTGGGATAAAATTTTTTATTAAATGCTTCAAGAAACAGTACCTGTAACCATTTTTCAAAAAAGGTGTCTGATTCTATTTCCTTCTTTCTTTTGGCACTTTGGTATTTATCCCAAAACCAGGCCATAAATCTGAGATTATCACCCATCCAACCCTTTTTGGAAATGAAGTAGTTGAACATCAGCCGGTTGAGTAACTGCTGGGTAAACTCGTGGGCTAGTTTAATGGTTACATTTTGTTTTTGTACAATATTTCGAATCTTAAAAAAGATTTTTTTATAGTCCTCGAAAAATTCCTCTGTTACCCGTTCAACACTAAATACTTCTTTCCATTTCAACCAAATGTCCCGATAAGTAATCTGTTCATACTTCCGCTCTAAATTTTTTAAGATTTCCAGATCAGTATGGTAGGGCATTTCGCTATTTAAAATTAAGCGGATTAATTTTAGTCTAATTTCGCCAGCTGCTATTCGCTCTTTCTCTGGAATTATAAAATGATATTCCTTCCAGTTTTCGGTTAATACTACCAGAAAGTATTGATAATTTGTGCTAATTTTTTGTATGAGCTGTCTAATAAATGGGCGTGTAGTCAATCCGGTTTCAATAAGAAGTATTGGCAGTTGATTATCGATGAAAGCAATCTGGTAAATTTTTACTATCTTCTCGATAATTTCTCGATTATCAAACAGTGACTCTTTGTTACGTTGGTAGGAAGGATCGTAAACTGGGTAATTCAGATATTTAAATAAATCAAAAACACTTTGGGGATTTCTCAGCTGATTAACTAAATCCGGGATCACTTCATCTCCCACAATTTAGTTCAAATTATAAGTGAAAGATTTGAACGCTAATAATATAGGTTTAATTAAAATATTTTCAAAAATATTTAAAAGAACAACCCCATAATTACTCAAACCGGTAATGCTTTCGGATATCCTTTATAATTTTCCATTTGCAGTACATACCTTTTGGGAAAATAACCAGATCACCTTTTTTTACTCCACCGGCTTTCCATTATCGGGAGTGACAATTACCTGTCCCTCTAAGATGTGGCAGGTTTCCTTTTCTTTATAATACCAGGGAAATTCCAATATTTCCTTCTCCCAGATTGGCCAGTTTTGGACATTCAATTGTTTTAATTTTTCGGGAAATGGATGATGATCTACCATTATTTTAATTTCTGCATTGTTCCTTTTTCATTTCGAATCACAGGGATAAATAAAGAAAAAGAAATCACCCATGCATAAAATAAACCTCCTGAAGAATACTGATCTTCAGGAGATTGTTTTGCGTAATCGACTGGAAAATGCAGAAGGAGGATAAATTCCTAAGCCGCTTTAGCTCCAACCGCAGCAGCTGGTTTATACAACAGAGCCGCCAGAATACCCAGAATGGTTATATCAATCACCCCGTAAATAAACCAGCCAATGGCGATGGTGCCGGTGATGGGCATGGAAGCATAGGTACCCAAACTCATGGGCAGGCTGAAGAACACCCCGACTAACAGTCCAAAGCGGACACCTTCCATGATACCCTTGCCTTCGTATCCTTTGGCGAAAATATAAACGAACAGGAAAGCCCAGACCAGGCCGCTGACCCACATCATCCACATCATACGGTTCATCTCTTCCATTGGACGCCAAAGACTGGCAGTGGCCTCATAGGCACCACTCATGATCACCCAGTGAAAGAGAAAAGACAGAGCCTGATCCACCACAAAAATTACCAGGCTGGCGATCACCCATTTCTTAGTATTCATAAAAGCCTCCTTTAATTAAGTTTAGGTTTATAGAACTATCTCCTGCCTTTCTCCAGCAGGACAAACTCAATTGAAAATTTTGAATTCCTTTTCTGAAATCTGCTGCCGGAAAGTGTCCGACCTAAATTGACATCACACAAGAAAAATGAGGACAAATCTCGAGTTGATCGTTCCGATATTCAGTATTGACGCTAAATTTGCATGGTATTATTAAGAGATTCAAGGATTATTTGCAGGTTCATAAAATTTTTTTAAATACTATGATTATTTGAGATTCGATGATTTAACCGATAAAACTGCAAAAGATCTCTCATGCAGTACTCCATTTCACTTCGTTAGAATTCGCCACTGTTTCTGCAATCGGCAACTATTGAATCGAAAAAAGTTCGGGAAAAACCGAGTCAGAAGCTGGCAGTATTTCCTCAACAATTGGCTGGTAACTCTAAAAATATTCTGCGTATATTAATCTGATAAAAATTATAGATGAACCTGAAATCTTAATGATGGATACTCATCAATTACTTCGGTTGAAAATCTTACTGGCTTTTTTGGTGATCTATTTTGTCTGGGGTTCTACCTATATTGCTATCCGTTTTGCCATTGAAACCATCCCGCCGGCTTTGATGGCCGGCCTGCGTTTTACCATTTCTGGTCTGTTGCTCTATGGCTGGAGCAACCGGTTTGACCGGATCAGTCCACGGATAGTAGAAATTCGAAAAAGCATCGTGGTAGGTCTGCTGCTCATCGTGGGCGGAAACGGTATCCTGGTCTGGAGTGAACAATATATTCCTTCCGGCCTGGCCGCTTTGATCCTGGCCATCATTCCCATCTGGATGGTATTACTGGAATGGATTTTTGTCACCCGGAAAAGGCCTTCCTTAGCTACCATATCCGGCATATGCATGGGAGTGCTGGGAGTGGGATTGCTGAGCGGGGTAGATCGCAGTGTCCTGTTGGATAATGCCCGGGAAGGCAGCACGGTTTTTTTCTATGCTGCCATGTTGATGCTGGCCGGATTCTCCTGGGCCAGCGGATCGCTTTATTCACGAACCATCCATTCCCCGGCTTCTTTGCTGAAGCTGGTGAGTTTCCAGATGCTG
>Ga0154654_1148_pt10 | contig 17899 bp, 16 predicted proteins | sample Rifle2008BG13ft_FD_116083 | JGI IMG/M metagenome (GOLD analysis project Ga0154654, IMG submission 116083) | Caldithrix sp. RBG_13_44_9 | reverse complement strand
CTATTTACACCGTAGCAAAGCCATTGGTGAACAACTGGTAGCAGATGGGGTTGCCAAATCAGCCGATGATGTAAACGGTGTTCTATTAAATGGATTTTATCACTTGTATGGTCCGATTAACAACTATGCATTGATCTGATAATTATCTCGTTGTGCTAGAGAATAAAATCTGAGGTGGACATGAATAAATTAAACAAATCGGTTTATTTGACGGCCGGATTCAACACTGTTTTTTTAGGTACCGGGCGAAAGGAATTTCACCCCAAGAAATCGCGTCCGGGAATCGACCATTATATTGTGGAAGCCGGAAAGGGCACAATCGCTCAGATCCAGAACCAGGCCCATTTGATAGACGAAGGAGTGATTTCTAATTTTATGGCGGCCCGTTTCAATCGTCAGGGAAACCTGGCGGCTTTCATTCCGGCTATTGATCCAGCGCTGTTGTATAAACCGTGTTCCCGGGTAGAGGGAGCATGTGGTTCTGGTGGCTTGGGTGTTTATACCGCCATCAAAAGCGTACTGTCCGGAATTTCCGATGTAGTTTTGACTATTGGAGTGGAAGTTCAGAATAGTGTGAAGGCCGTATATGGGGCGGATTTTCTGGCGGGCGCCGGATATTATGAGGGAGAGCGGAAAGAGGGACATGCCCACTTTTTCCCGGACAAATTTTCTAAGAGAGCAGCTGCCTGTTTTCAGAAGTATGGTCATGACAAAATTAGATCGGCCATGGCACGCTGGTATGAGCAGGCTATCAAAAATGCCCGCCAGAATCCTAAGGCACAGGAATATCACAATACAACTCCGGATCTGTATGCGGTAGGAATGACTCCTCCCAATCCCAGATCTTTTGTGGATCATTTAAATGTTTTCGATTGCTCAAAAGTGTCGGATGGGGCGGCATCAATTATAGTAGCCTCAGAAGACGGGCTGAAGAGATTGAATATTAGCCGGAAAGAGGCTATTGAGGTAGTGGGGATAGGTATTGCGGTGGACGATATTAAACAATCGCCGCCTGACCTGACCCAGTTAACGACTACCCGCAAAGCTGCTCAGAAATCATATGAGATGGCAGTAGCAAAACCGGAAGAAATTGGTGTTCTGGAGATTCACGATTGCTTCACAATTACCGCTCTCTTGGCCCTGGAAGCGGCCTGCATAGTGAAGGAAGGTGAAGCGGCTGATTTTGTTGAGAAAGGGGAAACGGCACTCGGAGGTGAAATTCCCACCAATGCCACAGGAGGACTGATCGGTTTTGGGCATCCAACCGGAGGAACCGGTGTCCGTCAGGCTGTTGATCTGTGGCAACAATTAACGGGAAAAGCAGGAGATTGCCAGGTTACTTTGAAGTCTCAAAAACCTTATGGCATGATGATCAATATGGGCGGAAATGATAAAACAGTGGCTACTTTCATCTTTAAATCGGCTACCGCCTGATAGTAGTATAGGTTAGCTTTCGATGGTTAGAATCTTATAATTTTATAAAAAATTGATGATAATGAGGAAATAGCATGGCAGGGATTGTTGGATATGGAAGTTATATTCCGAAATATCGAATTAGAGTAGAAGAAATTGCCAAGCAATGGGGAGCCGATGCTGAAAGCTATCGAAAAGGTCTGATGGTAGAAGAAAAGTCGGTACCAGCCTTGGATCAGGATACCATCACCATGGCGGTGGAAGCCTCACTTCGTGCTCTGAGTCGGGCGGGAATTAATCCGCTGGAAATTGGAGCAGTATATGTGGGCTCTGAATCCCATCCTTATGCGGTGAAACCGAGCGGTACAACTCTGGCAGAAGCCATTGCTGCTACTCCTGAGGTACATTGCGCCGATTTCGAATTCGCCTGCAAAGCCGGCTCGGAAGCCATGTTTGTGGCTTTGCAACTGGTACAGACAGGTAGTATGAAGTATGCACTGGCGGTGGGCGCGGACACCTCACAGGGCGCTCCTGGAGATGCCCTGGAATATACTGCATCTGCGGGTGCAGCCGCTTTTATCATGGGCACGGAAAATTTGCTTGCGACTTGTGAGCATACCTATTCATTCATGACCGATACCCCGGATTTTTGGCGCCGAGAACACCAGTTTTATCCTCAACACGGTGGACGATTCACCGGAGAACCGGCCTACTTCAAACATATTACTGGCTGCGGAGAAGCCCTGCTCCAGAAATCGGGCTTGAAACCACAGGATTTTGCTTATGCGGTTTTTCACCAGCCCAATGGGAAATTTCCCATCCGGGTGGGTAGAATGCTGGGCTTCAGTAAAGAACAGATCTCTCAGGGATTGTTGTGCCCCAGAATTGGCAACACATACTCCGGGTCATCACCATTAGGACTTACAGCTATCCTGGATGCTGCTAAACCTGGAGATTTAGTTTTCATGGTGTCTTATGGATCAGGCGCGGGAAGTGATGGATTTATCTGGAAAGTGACCGAGCGGATTGAGCAGGTACGCAATGCCGCACCTCTGACTTGGGATATCATAAATGGCGAAAAAAATTATCTGGATTACGGGCTCTACTCCAAATATCGGAGAAAGATTATTAAAAATAATTAATGTAATCCCCAGCCAACCAAAGAAAAATAGGAGCAGATTGTGAGCCGAGACGTAGTTGTGATTGGAGTAGGATTAAGTCAATGGGGAGAATTGTGGGATCTTTCCCTGAGAGATATTTTTGTGGATGCCGCCCTGGCCGCTATCCAAGATGCCGGAGTGGACAGGATTGATGCTATGTACGTGGGCAATATGACCGCTGGCATTTTCACCGGACAGGAACATCTCGCATCTCTTTTAGCCGATTACCTAGGGGTTACACCTATACCTGCCGCCCGGGTAGAATCTGCCTGTGCCTCTGGAGGTCTGGCAGTGAAAATGGGTTTTATGGATGTCGCCCTGGGTTTGAGCGAAATCGTGCTGGTGGGCGGAGTAGAAAAAATGACTGATGTGGGAACAGAGGAAGCAACCTATGCATTATCTACCGCGGCTGATCAGGATTATGAAGTATACCATGGTATCACTTTTCCCGGATTATATGCTATGATGGCCCGGGTACATATGGAAAAATTTGGTACGACTCGCAAGCAAATCGCCGAAGTAGCCGTGAAAAATCATTATCATGGCTCCATGAATCCAGCAGCCCAATACCCACAACAGGTCACAGCAGAGCAGGTCATGAAATCGGTAATGATTGCGGATCCTTTGCGGATTCTGGATTGCTCGCCTATAACCGATGGGGCAGCTGCTATCATTCTCTGTTCTTTAGATGTAGCCAAAAAAATTTCAAAAAAACCTCTAATTAAGATCAAGGGTTTTGGCCATGCCACTGACAGTATTGCTTTGCATAGCCGCACTGATTTAACCTTGCTTCCCGCTACGGTGAAGGCAGCTCAAAATGCCTATAAAATGGCGGGAATCTCTCCTGCACAGATTGATGTGGCAGAAGTTCACGATTGCTTTACGATTGCGGAAATTTTCATCATCGAGGACCTGGGATTTGTTCCCAAGGGGCAGGGGGGAAAAGCGTCCGAAGCAGGAATAACAAGACTAGGGGGAAAACATCCGGTAAATGTCAGTGGCGGATTGAAATCCAAGGGTCATCCGGTGGGTGCTACCGGTGTGGCACAGGTAGTGGAAATTGTCACCCAGTTGCGTGGGGATGCCGGTCCACGACAGGTGAAAAAAGCCCGGATCGGTCTTACCCAGAATATGGGTGGCAGTGGGGGAAGTAGCTTGGTGCATATCCTGGAGGTAATATAATGTCTGTTTCGAAATATTGGCGAGAGATGCCGCATCGGTATCGCCTGGAAGCAGGGAAATGCAAAAAATGTGGAAAAATCTATTTTCCAAAAAGGCATATTTGTAACCAGTGCAGAGGCCAGGATTTTGAAAACATTAAGCTTTCCCGGGAGGGAAAGTTGGAAACCTTTACCATAATTCATGTGGGTCCCAGCCAGTTTGCTGAGCAAGTTCCTTATGCTGTGGGAATTGTCCGGCTGAAAGAAAACATTTGTATCCTAGCCCAGATTGCCGATTGTGATATCCATTCATTAAAAACCGGCATGTCTTTGAAAATTGAATTCCGCCGGGTATCGGAGGATGGTGAAGCGGGGATCATTCATTACGGTTATAAATGTGTTCCGAGTGAAAAGGCCTGAATTTGAAAAGGGACAATAATACGGATAAAAGAAATTCTGAATCAAGTCGGTTCGGATAATATTGATGAAGAAGAGAGAAGGAAAAAGGGTGTAGGTCTATCATGTTTCGTCTGGAATCTAAAATAAAAACGGATACAGCTGACTTTAGAGAAAACAAAGCCCATCACCTGTCATTGGTCGGGGAGTTGAAGGAGAAGCTGGTCCAAATCCGGCAGGGAGGACCACCTCATGCTCATGAATTAAACCAGTCCCGCGGCAAATTATTTGTGCGTGAGCGGTTGAAATTACTATTTGATCCCGACACTCCTTTTATGGAACTGTCTCCTCTGGCCGCATATGGATTATATGAGGATCAAGCACCTTCTGCTGGTATTGTTACCGGCATTGGAATTGTTCATGGCCGGGAGGTGCTGCTGGTGGCCCATGATGCCACCGTTAAAGGGGGGACATATTTTCCCATGACCATTAAGAAACATGTACGTGCTCAGGAAGTTGCCCTGCAAAATCATCTGCCATGCATCTACCTGGTGGATTCCGGAGGAATCTTTCTGCCTTATCAATCTGAGACCTTTCCGGACCGCGATCACTTCGGGCGGATTTTTTTCAATCAGGCTCGAATGTCGGCACTAGGTATTCCGCAGATTTCCGTGGTGCTTGGTTCGTGTACAGCCGGGGGCGCTTACCAACCTGCCATGAGTGATGAAGCCGTAATTGTAAGGAACCAGGGCACGATCTTTATTGGGGGGCCTCCGCTGGTGAAAGCTGCCACCGGAGAAGAGGTTTCTGATGAGGAATTAGGAGGGGCTGATGTACATTGCCGGATTTCCGGAGTCGCGGATCATTATGCACTGGATGAATCGCATGCACTGGAAATCACCCGTAATCTGATCGAAAATCTTGAGTGCCCGCAAAAATTCAAGTTGGATCAGCATCCTCCGGAAGATCCCTATTACGACCCGGAAGAGATTTATGGAATTATTCCCAAGGATTTACGGAAACCTTATAATATTAAAGAAATCATCGCCAGATTGGTTGATGGAAGCCGTTTTCAGGAATTTAAGGAGCTTTACGGTCCAACCTTGGTATGTGGTTTCGCCCGAATTATGGGATATCCAATAGGAATTCTGGCAAATAATGGAGTATTATTCAGTGAAAGTTCACTAAAAGGAGCCCATTTCATCAATCTCTGTACCATGCGAAAAATTCCGCTACTATTTCTTCAAAATATCACCGGTTTTATTGTGGGCAAGCAATATGAGCATCAGGGAATTGCCAAGGATGGGGCAAAATTGGTTCATGCCGTAGCCAATGCTCTGGTTCCCAAATTTTCGGTTATCGTTGGTGGTTCATATGGTGCCGGAAACTATGCCATGTGTGGGCGGGCATATGAACCCCGACTGCTCTGGATGTGGCCGAACTCGAAAATCTGCGTCATGGGAGGAGAGCAAGCCGCCCAAGTTCTACTCACTATCAAGATGAATGCTTTGGCTAAGAAAGGAATCAAACTGACAACCAAGGAGCAGGAAGAGTTTCGTCGACCCACCCTGGAAAAATATGAACGGGAATCTTCACCATACAATAGTACCGCCTTGCTGTGGGATGATGGAATTATTGACCCGTTGGATACCCGTGCTGCTCTGGCATTGGGGATTTCTATGTCTCTGAATGCTCCAATTCCTGATCAGCGCTACGGCATATTCAGGATGTAAAGATGGTAAAAAAAATTAAAAAAATTCTGGTTGCTAATCGGGGAGAAATTGCCTTACGAGTTGTTCGAGCCTGTCGGGAACTTGGCATCCAAAGTGTGGCGATTTATTCCGATGCGGATCGTCACGCCTTGCATGTACTGGCAGCCGATCACGCCGTCAATATTGGTTCTCCAGAGCCCAAGGAGAGTTACCTGAATATTAAAAAGATTGTAGAGTGTGCAAAAAGCCTCAAGTGTGATGCCATTCATCCCGGATATGGATTTCTGGCAGAAAATTACCATTTTGCTCAACAATGTGAAAAAGAAGGTCTCATTTTTATCGGGCCTAATTCCCGGGCCTTGAGGTTGGTAGGAGACAAACTCAGATCTCGTCAGATAATGGCAGAAGCAGGTATACCAATTATTCCCGGAATGAACAGTGCAGACAGTAATATCAAAAATTTGCAGGATTTTGCCCGTAAAGTGGGTTATCCGGTGATTGTCAAGGCCTCGGGTGGTGGTGGAGGCAAAGGAATGCGAATTGTCCATAAACCTTCTGAGCTGGTATCCAGCATCGAAGCCGGAAGGCGAGAGGCCAAATCAGCCTTCGGTGATGATACGGTTTATATCGAAAAATATCTGGAAAAACCCCGGCATATTGAATTTCAGGTACTGGCGGATAATTATGGAGATGTGATCCACCTCTTCGAGCGTGAATGTTCCATCCAGCGCCGTTATCAGAAAATTATTGAGGAATCACCTTCCTCTGCCCTGGATGTGAAATTAAGAACTGAAATGGGAGAAATCGCCAAAAAGGTAATGGTAATCTCTCATTATAACAATGCCGGAACGGTAGAATTTTTACTCGATACCAGTAAGAATTTTTATTTTCTGGAGGTTAATGCCCGGATCCAAGTAGAGCATCCGGTGACCGAAATGGTGGTTGGAATTGATCTGGTAAAGCAACAGATCAGGTTAGCCGGCGGGGAGAAACTGAAGCTGAAGCAAAAGGATCTGAATCAGAGGGGACATGCGATTGAATGCCGGATTTATGCCGAGGATCCTGAGAATAATTTCTATCCATCAATTGGAAGAATTCATTTGGTTAAAGAACCAGTAGGACCGGGAATCCGGTGTGATTCCGGAATTTATTCTGGTTGGGAAGTACCATTCCATTACGATCCAATCCTTTCCAAACTTATTGTATGGGACGAAAACCGGGAAGGGGCGGTCAACCGGATGGCTTCAGCTTTATCAGAATATGTCATTCTGGGTATCAAAACTCAGATTCAGTTTCTCATGGAGGTTATTAAGCATCCGGAATTTCGAACCGCGAGATTGCATACTCACTTTATTAAAGATCACTTTAGTGATTGGAGACCCAAAGAAATTGGAGACTACCTTCCGGTGGCGTTGATTGCTTCTGCAATTATCAAAATGGAAAAACCAGTGGGGTCAAAAGAGACTGTCTCCAAATCTGCTCTCTCCCCCTGGCAATTGTTCGGGAAATGGGAATTTATGTCATCGATTAAGAAATAGGGATAAGGATGGAATTCAACTTTCGACACAACGATCAAAATTTTGTGGTCACGGTTCAAAAGAGTGCCGATGGTCAGTTTTCCGCAGAAATTGATGGTCGTAAATTGCCTTTTGAATACCATTGGATATCCCCGGATTGCTTGTGGTTGGTTATTGATAATGTTTTGCATACGGTTTTCGTCAGCCAGCAGGGTAAGAATTACGAGGTTTTCGTCAGGGGAAACCATTCAGAAATTGCAGATCTCGGCAGCAAAAGCCAGGTCGGCCGCACCGTGGCAGGAGAAATACGCAAATCGACTGAAAATATAATTTTCGCACCGATGCCAGGAAGGATTCTTAAGATATTGGTGAAGAAAAACCAACCAGTGGAAAATAATCAGCCTCTATTTATTCTTGAGTCGATGAAAATGGAAAATGAAGTACAGTCCCCCAGAGAGGGGAAAATTGCCAGGATAAATTTCAAGGCAAATGATCTGGTATCCCTAGGCGATCCCATCATAGAGTTAGAAAATTTATTGGAAAAATAGCCAGTGGCAGGTCAGACGTATGAAGAATCTTAGAGTAGCATCAAGGCGGAATCATATTAGTATTGGTACAGAGAAATTTGCTGATCCTTTCAAAATTAATGCAGCGGTGGAGGTTTTTAAGAAGCGAGTGCAGAAAGAGCCGGAGGATTTAACTTACTTATACGAGCTGGGATATTTTTATTATTTACAGGGCAACTTGAAAAAGTCCATATCGACTTTTGAAAAACTGCTAGAAATTAAACCTGATTTTGCATTGGCTCATTATAATTTGGGTCTATGCTACTTTCGTTCGGCACAATTGAAAAAGGCAATCCGTTCCCTGCACCGGGTAGTAGAAATTGATTCTGATTTTACCATGGCTTATTACTGGCTGGGTCTCATCAATTACCGGGCAGGTTATACCCATCAAGCCATCGAATCACTTCTGAATTCTCTAAAAAGAGATCCCCAGTCATTGATAATCCTCTACGATCTCGCCATTATCTATCTGACAATTGGTGAGAATAAACAGGCCATAAAAGTCCTTCAGAAACTTATAAAATTGTATCCGGATCATGAGGTGGCTTATTATCATTTGGGAAAAGCCTTCTATAACCTGGAGCGATATCATGAAGCACTCTTCAATCTCAACAAAGCACTGGAACTAAATCCCCATGATAAAAGAGCTAAGCAGATGGTCGACTCGATTACAGAATTTACCCGGTATCCGGAAGGACCCATTTAATGAATGAAAGGATTTTAAATATCTGAGGAAGGATTAACTGGGAGAAATAAACCATTATGGAAGAAAAATTAAGAATCGGGGTATTTGTCTGCGATTGTGGATTGAATATCGCCGGCACCGTCAATTGTGAGGAAGTGGCTAAAGATGCGGAAACAATTGATGATGTGGTGGTGGTTGTCCGGAACAAATATACTTGTGCTGATCCGGGGCAGAATGAGATCAAGAAAGCGATTGTGGAACACAAATTAAACCGGGTGGTGGTGGCCTCCTGTACCCCCAAGATACACGAACCCACCTTCCGGCAATGTGTGGCGGATGCCGGCTTGAATCCTTATCTGTATGAAATGGCCAATATCCGGGAACATTGCAGCTGGGTTCACCAGAATGAAAAAGATAAGGCGACCCAGAAGGCTAAGGATCTGGTGAGAATCGCAGTGGCCCGTGCCCGGTTGCTGGAACCACAAACCGAAGCGGAAGTACCGGTAACCAAGTCTGCTCTGGTAATTGGTGGTGGGGTGGCCGGTATTCAAACCGCTCTGGATCTGGCAGATGCCGGGCACCAGGTCTATCTGGTGGAAAAAGAACCCAGCATCGGTGGGATTATGGCAGCACTGGATAAAACCTATCCCACCATGGACTGCTCAATATGAATTCTGGGACCGAAGATGATGGATGTCGGTCGACATCCCCGAATAAAGCTTCTCGCTTATAGTGAAATTGATCATGTTTCCGGATTCATCGGCAACTTTCATGTAAAAGTCAGGAAAAAAGCCCGCTACGTAGACGAAAACGAATGTACCGCCTGTGGTGATTGTGTAGTTGATTGTCCAGTGTCGGTACCTGATGAATACCAGCAAGGATTATCCTCCCGGAAAGCGATCTATATCCAACTCCCTCAGGCAGTACCCTCGGCCTATCTCATTGACATGGAAAATTGCCTGGGGAATAATCCTATCGCCTGTGGAAAATGTATGGATGCCTGCCAGAAGAAATGTATAAATTTTGATATGCAGGATGAAATGATCGAACTGGAGGTGGGAACTATTATTGTTGCTACTGGCATGGGAGTATATGATCCAACCGAAATGGATGAGTTCGGTTACCGCAGCTACGAAAATGTAATTACCAGCATGGAATTTGAGCGCCTGATTTGTGCCGGGGGACCAACCGAAGGGCATTTCGTGAGGCCTACTGATCACAACCGTCCCCAAAAGATTGCCTTTATCCAATGCGTTGGGTCCCGCTCGGACAATCGCGGTAATCCTTACTGTAGTAATATCTGCTGCATGAATACTATTAAAGATACCCTGTTATTGAAGGATCATTATCCCGACACCAAAAGCCAGGTATTCTACATTGATATACGTGCCTTTGGTAAAGGATTTGAAGATATGTTCAAACGCAGTAAAGAAGCGGGGGTTCAGTATATCCGTGGCATACCCGGTGATGTGTGGGAAGATCCCCAGACTAAAAATATTTTTTTGGCGGTAGAGGACACGACTTCAGGAAAAGTCCAAGTTCATGAAGCGGAAATGGTCGTTTTATCGGTAGGATTGGAACCTAATAAAGAGATGAAACCTCTCCAGCAAATGCTGACTCTGTCCAGTACCAGTGATGGATTTTTAATGGAGTCGCATCCCAAATTGAAACCGGTAGATGCTCCCACCCGGGGTATTTTTTACGCCGGGTGTGTGGAAGCTCCCAAAGATGTAAAAGATAGTGTTACCCAGGCAGGTGCGGCAGCAGCCAGAGCCAGTATCATCCTGAATGCCGGTCGGGTAAAAATCGAAGCCATAACGGCAATGATCAATACTGACTTGTGTAACTATTGCGGCCGGTGCGCCAAAGTGTGTCCCTATCATGCCGTCACTGAATCAGACCGGAAACTGGGGATATATCCCAAAGTAATCCAGGCCGCTTGCGCAGGATGTGGTACCTGTGGTGCAGAGTGCCCCACTGATGCGATCACCATGCGCCATTTTACCGATCAACAGATTATGGCTCAGATAGATTCTATCCTAGCGAAAGATCACATGGAGAAGATCGTGACATTTGCCTGTAATTGGTGTTCTTATGCGGGAGGTGATCTAGCAGGCACCTCCCGCCTGCAGTATCCGACCAATATCCGGCTGATCAGAACCATGTGCAGTGGCCGGGTGGATGAAAAATTTGTGATTCACGCCTTCCGTAAGGGTGCTCCGCTTGTTCTGGTCTCAGGCTGTCATTTTGCGGATTGTCATTATATCAACGCTGTCACCTGGACTCAACGACGAATAGAACGTCTATGGAATCGTTTGGAAAGATTAGGTATCCGGCCCGAGCGATTACAGTTGGAGTGGATTTCCGCTGCAGAGGGACAAAAATTTTCGCGGGTAATGAAAGAACTGGAGGAAATGCGTAAAAAAGTTACCTTGGAAGAAGTAAAGGAAACGATTTCGATTCTGGAGAAGGAAGCACAAAGGGAAGCTGAAAAAGAAAAAGCCAAAAAACTGAAACAGCCATCTGTGTTACAGACAGCATAGTGGATTACAATTGAAAGGAATTTGAAATATTCATACTAACCAATTTACCAAAGGTAGTTTTAATTCTAACTGAGGTTAGGTCACTTTTCAGTTGAATGGGTTTGTAAGGATGACTGAATTTTGATGGGCATCCATATGTTATGTCAATTGAATCGCAACAAACAGTGTGTAAAAGCGATAAGGGGCCTTCGATGACGGAAAAGGGCAAATTCAGATGCTTGCGCTGTGGTCATGAATATGAAGATAAATTTACCCCCAATGTGCCACAGGAACGAGCATGTCCAAAATGTGGCAGCAATAGTGTGAGGAGACTTGAAGAAAAAAATAATCCAGCTAAAGATCAATAAAATGGGATTTTAGGAAAATATATGTAATCCCTTCCCATTGAGGAGAAATACCTATGAGAATCCGTTATGAAATCCGGTTAAGTGGTAATGTAGGTGATGGGTTGATTTTAATGGGGAAAGTACTGGCGGAAGCCGCCGCGATCTATGAAGGATTAAATGCTGTTCAAAGCCAATCCTACGGAGAGGAAGCGCGGGGTGAAGCCAATCGCTCGGAGGTTATCATCAGTAATGAAGAAATTTTTTTTCCGAAAGTTGAACGACCAGACCTTTTATTCTGTTTTAATCAGGTGGCTTATTATCGATATGTAAAAGATTTAAAACTCGATGGAACACTGATCATAGACTCTGCCCGGGTCCGAGATGTGTCCCATGATCATGAGCATCTGTTTGATTTTCCGATTATGTCAACAGCTATCGAACATTTCGGTAATGAGTCTATGGCCCCGATCATTGCACTTGGAATAGTGGCTGATTTTATCGAGATCGTCTCCATGCGTTCGGTACAAATGGCGTTAACCACCCGGGTTCCCAAGGGATCAGAAAAACTTCATGAAAAAGCTCTGCAAATCGGTTATGAAATGGCTAAAGCAAAAGTGGGCCGATCGGCATTAACCCCGGAAGTATGATTTAGACTATTTTGAATTATTGGGGGAGCAGTAGTTTCTGAAAAAGTGATTCACAAGGGCTTATATGTCCAGTCTTAACAACTATAGTGCTTCAAAATCTATTTTACCGGATGAAATTACTGAATTATTTACCGATACTGAGGTGCTAGGAAATCATTTTTACAAAAATATTCACAGCATTCAGCAGATTTATCCTGAGCTTCAGAAAAAACTTTTTGTTACCCGCCAGAGTCATCGAATCAATCTGATCAGTTACAGCCGGCAATATGCCAGGGATATGAATATAATCAGTCGTTTGCCAGCAGAGCAGCGCACTTTACTGGATTTTCTGGGTTGTTATTGTTCCTTACGGTTGTTACAGTTTATCCTGCATTATTTGGATCGATTAGAGCAACAACTGATTGACAAAAGTAAGCGTATGCATGTTTTCCAGCACTTCATGTTGGATTCGGGATGGGAATTTCGAAAACTTACTGCTGCTTATATGCAAAATTTACTGAGGCTGCTAAAAGGAGAGAAAAAAATTCCAAAATTTGTGATCACCGGTGTGGGAACCCGCTCCGACCAGGATGACATTGATGTTGGGATCATCGATGATGGCACCGGCGACCGGGATTGGTTAAATCGGGTAATTGATCGTATGGCCCTGGAAATGATGCGTTTTGTCACCAGTTTTCATTTTCATCTGTCTGAACATGTGGGGACCCAGGTATATTCGGCCTCTATACCGGAATACCGGAAATTGCTTGATCATAAAATTGGCAACTTTGTGATTTTAACCGAAATGCTTGGTGCAGGGTATATTATTGGGGATGCAACCTTGTTTAGTCACTTCCAGAATGAAGTGACAGCCCGCTATTATTATAAAGGTAAAATCAATAAATATCACGAGGGATATTTGCGGGGAATCCTGGGTGAGGTAGTGGACCTGTATTCCAGAAAGATTGATCCTGATTATCTTCATCCCAAATTTGACGGGCTGCGCATGATTAAGAATATCATTTATGCCTATAAAACCCGGTTTGGAATCATAGAAGTGAATCCCTGGAAAATCATCAAAGTATTAAAAAAGACTTACCCCGCCTTCCGGAAAGAATTTTATACGCTTGAAAATAGTCTTTCATTTTTGGAAATCTTTCGCTATCTGTATCAACAAGTAGTGGTACAGGAAGAATATATTCCCGTTGCCGACGGTTCGATTCTCGAGAATTTACAGCGAGTAGCGCAAAAACTGTTGTATCAGGATTTTGGTCCTTATAAGGCGGTAAATCAGCTATTATATGATTACCAGCGAGCCGTGGAAAATGTTTGCGAAATAATGCCGATGTTTATCGAAGATCTGTCGAAACATTTGCAGCGGATCACCTTGTTCAAGGGTTTGAACCAAAGATCTGTTAAAGGAAAATTAACTATCGCCGACTTTTATCGGGATCTTGATTTTTTTGAACCGGATCAATACTGGGAAGATCTTTTTCACCGCTTAGAACAGAAACCGGCCCGGTTCAATGAGCTCCTGCTTCAGAATATGATAGGAATGACCACCTTTGAACAATCCAAGGCCTTTATTAAAATAGTTCAGTGGGAAGGTAATCATCCTGAATTTTTATTTAAATTTTGTGCAACCTTTGATCCTTATGATAATGAAATGCATTCCTCAATGATCAACCAACTTCTCTCATTCTTTTTTCAGCAATTCAGGAGTGATTTTGATTTAATCACCAATATTCTTTCTTTTTTCCGGAAGGATCCCAGCTTATTCTGCAAAGTCCTTCTCATTTTTAGTCCAGAAAATCTGCAGGAAATGAAGACTATCATTTATCGAAAAACATATAAGGGAGAAACCGGTCGTTACCAAAGAAATTTGGTTGAGTTGATCGATCTGATGAACTTTTGCAGCCATTATTTCAAACGATTCATTATCAATATTTATTATCAGTTTCCCAATTATGCCTGTTTTATTCACGAGCCGGAACGCATTGGTGATAAATGCGCACAAATTTTACGGAAATTGCATTTTATTCATTCCCTCCATCGGAAGAAACAGTCAATTAATAATTTTTATGATCTGAAATTTTTACAGGTAGGAATGGAAACCTTCCGGGGAAAATCAATCCTGGAAATTAACCAGGATTTCACCTCTTTTGTCTCCATATATTTTAGGGAATTATATAAAATCTGCTTACGGGAAGTGGTTAAAAATTCCCAAACGGCCATGCGGCTGGCCAGATGTTTTTCCATTTACGCGTGTGGAGGAAATGGCAGGGGTCAGGCTTTTGATGATGACTTTGATATGATTATTGTGGTGGATTGTGAGGATTCTTCAGAAATAAACCTCTTTCGAGAAATAGTATCGCTGATGAATGTTGAGATGATAAAACGGGGTACTCTTCCCCAGTTTCGCTTCAGTCAGCACTTTGGGGAATATATGTGCCCTTATAGTGGTTTAAAGGAATTGATTCAAAGTGACTACCCAGAAAATTATATTGATAAATCCCAAATATTAGAAGCAAGGCTGCTTCATGGCAACCGCCTTTTTCATCAGCGCTTTCTTTCGGAAATTGTAAAAGGGATCATATTTAAGGACGGTGAGGAATATATTCAACGGATGTTGCATGAAATTGAAGATCGCCATCGGCTGACCTCTGAATTTCAGTCGGACTGTGCCAATGTAAAAGAATGTGCAGGTGGACTGAGAGATATCGATATGATCGTGTTGATGTACAAGGTACTATATCAGTTAGAGCAAACCGATACCTATTTGCTGATTGATGATTTCTATCGTCTCGAGAAACAGTTGAGAAAGGCCTGGAAAACAGTGCGAAATGCATTAATATTTTTGCAGAAGTTCAGATACATATATCGTTTAACGGTGGCAGCGGATGATCAGATTTCCAATCAGAGTTTAATCCGGACCGCTTTGAAATTCAATCCTGATCTACCACCAGAGGTAAATCCTGAACAATGGATGTGGGAACAATTTTCTTCTTACCGCCAGAAGAGCTGGGAAGCTATTAATGAGTTAATGGATTGGATTCGGTAGAATCACCGATCACGCGGGAATTTCTATCCCTTGTAACTTTTCAAGAAATTTTTTCGGCATGATTTTGTGGTGATTAATTCCCACTTCCGCTGGTGTCGCGCCCTGGGCAATAGCCAGGAGTTGAAAATAATAAACTACCGGTATTTGAAAATCTTTCTGGACTTGACGCGATACCCGGATTTGTCCAACATCGAATGAATCGAAACAGGTAGGACATATTAGACCCAGGCAATCCGCCTGCGAATTTAGGATCGATTGAAAGACATCTGCACTCATCCCCAAGGTTAATTCATAATCCCGACAGGCTTTTCCACAACATTGTAAATACTCGTGGTGAGGAATTGGCATAGCACCTGTGCTTTCGATGAGTTCAGTCAGGATAGTGGGAACTATCGGATCATCTACCTGCATGATTTCACTTGGTTTTAACAAGTGGCAACCATAATGAATAGCTACTTTGAGATCATGCAGGGGATGAATAACCGATTCTTTAATCTTCTGAATACCGATCTTATTCCGTATTAATGTCACTAAATGACGTACATTGATAGTACCTTTGAATTGGCGGCCAATCTTTTTTAATCGAGCGTTGACCTTATTCAAGAGATTCCGGTCTTTCTTTAACTGAAAATTGACATCACACAGGGTGGAAGTGCAACCACTACACATAGTGATCAGGTCGAGTTCATGCTCTTCCGCAATGGATATATTACGGGCTGCCATGGTAAGCCAGGTCATCTTATCGGCTGCCTTGAAATAGATGGGATCGGGGCAGCAACTGAAACGAGGCTCATCAACCAGCTCAACTCCCAGCTTTTCCAGTGAGAATCGTACTGCTCGCTCCATCTGCGGATATTTCAGGGGTATCATGCAACCCCAGAATGGAGTGACTTTCATCCTGTCTCTCTAAAGGTTAAACAATTTATCAAGCTCATCCAGGCAGTCCGTCCGGAAGGATGGCAGTTTAAGCTCTTCCCGCCGCTTTACCGTCAGCTCAGTCTGAGATACGGTGAGACCGTGCTTTTTAACACGCTCCACAATGTTGTTAACAACTGGCGGATTGGTACCCTTTTCCATGGCCATGTTTTTCAGGGCGATGATCACTTCTATGGGGCTCACGTCTTGCGGACATCTTTCGTGACAGTTATAACAATTAGTACAATTCCAGATCAGTGAATCCGGACCAATCAGATCTTCCTCAAAGCCATATAAGGCATTTAAAATAATCGTGCGAGGGTTAAAATCGTTGAGGTAGCGGTGAGATGGACAATCAGGTACACAGGCTCCACATTGATAGCAGTAATTGTGAGTGAACCCGCCGATTACCTTATTAAGTTTTTTCCGAAAACTATAGTTGATAGTTTTCATAAACTACTTTAGGTTTAATTTGTAAACATGATAGTAAAATATTCAAAAAAAATCAATTAAAGTTAAAAATTCTTATTATTTTCGAATAAAAAATCTGATTATCGCTTTTGCTCCAAATACGGATAAACTAGGTCAATGAAATCCAGTTTTTCAAAAAAACAAGAAAAAAATCCAATTATTGTACCTCCCCTATTTTGCTGTTTGCCTGCAAGGTTAATCTGGCCAACAGGCAGGGGAAGAAATATTTAAAGAAAGGATATATTGGGAATCTTTTGTAGAAAAATTTAACTTTTTCAGCCCGGATGGAATCCAGATATTCTACCCGTTCAGTCAAAATTTTACCGGGACCAAGGACATTGATCAGAATATTATCCTTACCAAGTTCACTGGCCAGAGTTTTGGTCAGCCCAACGATACCCATCCGGAAGGTATTGGAAAGAATAAGGTTATCAAGAATAACTTTTACTGATGAGGAGGTGATATTCACGATTCTGCCGCCGCCATTTTCTTTCATCGAGGGAAGTACCGCCTGAATGGTCCGGATAAAACTGAGCAGGGTGAGCTCAAAGGCAGACTGCCAATCATTATCTCCGAATTTATCGAAGGTACCAGCCGGAGGTCCTCCGGTATTATTGATCAAAGCATAAATCGGCCCAAATTCAGACAGTGTTCTTGAAACTACTTTTTCAATATCAGTTGGTTTGGTAATATCTCCCGTTAGATAGGATGCGGTTTTACCGGTAAGATTTTTTATCTGTTTCTGAACCTCCACTAATTTATCCTCGCGTCGGGCAAAGAGCATCACATTAGCGCCCTCTTTGGCAAATTCTACCGCCACCCCTTTGCCGATACCATCGCTGGAAGCCATCACCAGTACTGCTTTATTTTTGAGACCTAAATCCATCAGTTGACTCCTTAAGCTAAATTTTACATTTAAATACAGACGGTTTTTCATCCGATCTTTTAGTAATGTCTTGTGTCAGAAATAACTGTTCTATACATGAAGTTACCTCGTTTTAGTTACCAGCGGTTTAAATTTTATTAACAGCTAAATATCTTATTAGATGGATATGGTTTTCTAATATTATACTCTTTGGTAAACGATTTTCTGTAGAGGAAAATATTTTTGGGTAAAATATTAAAAGGGAAAGTCGATAATCAAACTAAGAGAATTAAAAACTAGGGTGAGCATGAAAGATTTAATAATTCCTTTGTTGTCAATAATATTAGTGCCGACAGGTTTTATATTTCTAACCCTGAGCGGGGAAAAGAGACGGTTGAAAAATTTATTGAAAAGCTTCAATAAGTAATTGCCTTCAGTTATTTATCTGTCTCACTCTGTGACCAGAACTGGTGGCAGAGTGTT
>Ga0154654_1055_pt11 | contig 18836 bp, 14 predicted proteins | sample Rifle2008BG13ft_FD_116083 | JGI IMG/M metagenome (GOLD analysis project Ga0154654, IMG submission 116083) | Caldithrix sp. RBG_13_44_9 | reverse complement strand
TGTGAGTGCGCTGTTCTTGCTGGGAATGTTCGCCGGATGTGCCAAGGTTCCGCAAGATGTAATTGATGGAGCACAAGCTGCTCTGCAAGCTGCAAAAACTGCTGAAGCCGATCGGTATTTACCGGAACAATACAATGCGGCTAAAAGCGCGCTGGATGCAGCCATGGCTGAAGTGGAAACCCAAAGCTCTAAGTTCTTCCTATTCCGCAGTTATAAAAAAGCCGGAGAAATGCTGGCAGCCGCCACTACCGCTGCCCAGGAAGCTCAGAATGGCGTTGCCGCCCGGAAAGAAGAAGTCCGGCAAGAAGCTGAAGCTCTCCTTCCCCAGGTTCCTGAGGCCATCAAACAAGCTCAGGCCCTGATGAAAAAAGCTCCTCGTGGCAAGGAAGGCAAAGCCGCTCTTCAGGCGATCCAAAATGACCTCACTTTAGTTGAAGCTTCCATGGAGCAGGCCAATACAGCCATGCAAAATGGTGATTATTTAACTGCCCGTGATAAAGCAAAGGCCAGTCTGGATAAAACCAATGCCCTGATTGACGAGTTGAAACAAGCAATCAGTCGAAAAGCGGGAAGATAGTAAAACCACTCAACAATTGAATTTGTCAACATTCATAAAACCTCGTTCCATTTTTCCTTTATATGGAACGAGGTTTTATTTATGCTCATCAACGGATTCGTACAAAAGTCATTCTCAGGTGGGCCGGATTAAGGCATCTCTGGAGCAGTCTGCATGCAAGGGAAGTTGAAAAACAAACCATTAAAATTCAAAGTAATCACTCTAACAATTTCTGTTTTATTGATCATTCTGTCTTTCATTGCTCTAGCGGAGAGCCTGAGTCCCGAACCACCCCTGGGAGAATTGAATCAGGCCAGAATTCAGATGGAGGTCGCCCGGAAAGAAGATGCGGAGAGATATGCTCTGAAGTTATACCGCAAGGCCGAAAAAAGCTGGCAACTGGCACAGCAAGCCTGGAAAAAGGAAAATAAAAAATGGTCTTTCAACAGAGACTATCAACAGGTTAAGGATCTGGCGCAAATTGCAGGAGAACAGGCCGAACTCGCTAAAATCCGCAGCCTGGAAGTTCAGGATTCCCTTCATATGCTGGTCCTGAGCGGACTGCTAAAAATTGAAAACCTTATTTCGGATTACCTAGACAAATACGAATCTGTTACAACCAAGCCTTTCATTAAAAAACAATTGATTAAGAGTGAGCAATTGGTCCGAGAAGGAGAAATGGCCCTGCAAGCCAGGGATTATTTTAAGGCTATCCATTGTGTCGAAAATGCTGAGAACGACATCCAAAATGCAAATAGAGAAATGTCCAGAGTGATCTCAGATTACTTCTCTTACATTCCCCAGTGGGAACAATGGGTAGCTGCTTCCATCCAAAAATCTGCTGATAGTCAGAAAGTAGTTTTAATTATCAATAAAATGGAACATTATCTGGATGTTTACCAAAACGGAATTCAGCTGGCCCAATTTGATATCGAGATGGGATCCAATTGGATAGGTCGCAAGCAGTACAAGGGAGATAAAGCTACTCCTGAGGGTCACTATTTGATTGTAAAAAAGAGAGAGAAACCCAAGACAATTTATCATAAAGCACTAGAACTGAATTATCCAAACGTTTCTGATGAGGAACTATTCAATAAAAATATAGAAAATGGGCACCTCCCGCTAGATGCAGAGATTGGCGGTTCGATAGAAATTCACGGTGAAGGCGGTACAGGGTCCAACTGGACAAATGGCTGCATTGCCCTGAAAAATTCTGACATGGATTCGTTATTCAATCTGGTCGAAGAGGGTACTCCTGTTACCATAATAGGTACCTTACAAAAGAAAATTCCCAGAGTAAGCCGGTAGTAAAGTCCTTATAATCAATACTAAAATGATTCCGAAAGAAGTAAATGAACGGAAATAATACCTTACCTCCATCAGCTGATTCTGATAACTTTTCATCCTCGGTTTTCCCACCCGAGGGGACAGGTGTAACTGAACGCAAAATAACTGGTGCAGTTAACTATAAAAAACCACTATACTGGGGATTGACTACAGGATTTTCACTGGCAATCCTGATCCTATTTTTCGCTCCGGCCATTCGCGAAGCATCTTTTATCTTAAGCCGCCTGATGCATAATGAAAATCAAATCCGGGCTCTTGATATTAAACATAAAAATCAAGAATTAAAGAAATTGCAAAACTCCCTAGAGCGATACCGGTTACGATATCAAAATTTAATTCCCAACAAGCCTTACCTTATTGTCAATACCTCTGATAACTGGATCTATTTAAAATCAAAAGATAAAATAATCCACGAAGGTCCCTGTTCGACTGGCAGTTATGTGCTTTTGAAATCGAGAGATAACAGGCACTGGATGTTTAAAACTCCCCGCGGAATGTTCCGGGTGCAATTAAAGCTGGTACATCCGGTGTGGCGGATGCCGGATTGGGCTTTTATCGAAGAGGGACGTGAAATTCCCCCTCCCAATTCACCTGAAAGGTTTGACCAGGGTGCCCTGGGAAAATATGCTCTGGGAATTGGAAAAGGGTATCTGATACATGGGACGTTATACAAGCGTTTACTGGGGATGCCGGTTACTCATGGCTGCGTCCGGTTAGATGATCCGGAATTAAATCAGGTCTACAAACATTTAGGATATGGTTCAAAAGTATTTATCTACTAACGATGAAAAGAAAATCACGCATTCGCAGAAACAATAATCAGACCACTCAGCCGGAAAAATCAGGGGGTATTCTCTTCCCCAACAGACTGTCCCGGTTCCTGTTCCTGATTCCGCTTATATTATTGCCGCTGCTTACCTTGCTGTTTCTATTCTTTTTTCCCCTGCAATTTACAGAATTTAAACCGAAATCAATGCCGGAATATCTGGAATCCATGAAAACAAAACCAGGTAAGGACAAAGTTCAGTTTACTGATTTTAGCAGCGAAGTAGAAAAAACCCAATTTTTCAATTTAAAAATTGATGAATTATTCTGGAAGAACCGCCTGGAGATAGCCAAGGATGATTCGATGTATCTATCGATCGATCTGCCGGACAGTCTGGTTATGCTCGAGCTTAAAGGAATTCCTCTTCGAAGCTGCAAAATTGAAGAATATCAAATCACTCCGCTTTACAGTCAGCTGAGAAAACAGCCCCAATTTTTAGAGTGGTTAACAGATCCCTTTTCATTGATTGATGAATCGGCCACCATTTCCAAGGCACCTATTAAAGAAATAATTGCTCCCAGGGATACCATTGAAGCCATGGAACAGCTGCAGAAAGAAGTTAAAATCGAAAAAGAAGATGTGCGATTTGTTTTAGGTTTTGACAGGAATTTACTACTGGAATTCTCACAAACCGAACCACCTACTCTCATGGGAAGATTTGAACTCACCCTTTTCAATATCCTAAAAAATATTACTACCTTTTTTAAAGATTTCTTTTCACTGATGAGTTTACAATCTTCCTCGCAGGATTTCTGGATAAAAATCAGGATCTCCCAAAATGATGCCAAGGCTATATACCGTGCTATACCTAAAAATACCCGGGTAGCCTTACGCTTTTAAGGAGTGCCTAATAAGATTCTTTAGTGAAGCCTTTTCTACTTATAATTCTAACCGTATTGAATCCTACCAATTAAGCGAAACTGAAAAACTCTGATACCCACTTCTAGAGTCTCAGAATTTCAGGTTCAAAAATTCTGTTCAGGTTAAAACATGAAGAATGAACGCCAACCTCGACTTAGAATCATCATGAAAAAATTATCATTCACAACTATCCCGAATCCGGCAGATCCAATTAAATGGTAACAAAAATTTTCAGGAGAGATATAAAATATTTTACAACTGGGGAGTGGGACTTTCCAGCTGCTTTTTCACATAACGAATAATATAATCTGCACTGTTCTTTACAATTTGATCCGGTACTCCGTCCAGCGCTTTGGATTGCAGCCTCATGTCGCATGATTCATTGACATAATCCACCACAATAAATTGGCCATTTTCAGTGAGGGCAATTTCAGTAGAGAAAAAGAACAGTTTCGATACCTGGGCAATTTTTTCAACAATCTCAAACAGCGGTTTTAATTTATACTTTCTGATTTCTTCACGGGTCAATATCCGATATAAATGAGTTTGATTATTCCACCAGCTACATTGTACCAGTCCGCAGGCAAAAAATCCCCGAAACCAGAATCTATAACCATCCCGCTCTAAAGGTTGAACCTTCTCCTGCAATAAATATTTATCTTTATGATGACTTTGACGGGCTTTCAGCACATCCTGCAGTGTTTCCGCACCGTCTACTACTCCGATTCCTCCTCCAGTGGTGTTAGCTGGTTTAATGATGAAAGTTCTTCCAAGCTTGGCCAGCTCATCCACCGAGAGATAGCAATTTTCATGAGTTTCATAGGGGGGTAAAATAATGGTATAAGGAGTATACAGTCCATTGGAAATAAATTCCAGATGCATGGTGGCTTTATCAGATGCCCAGGCCAGACTCTCCAGCGGTTCCAGGACCCGCGCTCTATTTGTAATAACTAATTTCTGAATTTTTAGAAATTCAGGAGATGTATCCGAAGCCCGGTCGAAAAGGAACTTGAATTCCATCCAGCCATTCAGAAGTTGCTGATAACTGTCTTCCAAATTTCCCCGCCAGATGACAAATGTTGTCAGTTTATGTTTATGTCCGGACTCTTCCAAAAAATTAACAAAATCGAGGTCATAGTCCCAATCACTGGCAATGGCCAGTTGAAATATTTTTTTATTTTCTTGAAGCATAATCAATCAAAACCATTTTTCAAAAATAATTAAGTATTAATTTTAAATGTAAAAGATTTCTGATAACCCTTTACTCAATATCATAAATATTCACTTAAATTTATGAAATATAATCCCACGGGTATATTATTTTAAAAAAATGATCTCATTTTATTCCGAGAGAAATAACATATCTGGATAGCAGTTACCCCCATCCTGAAAGTGTATTTCCGGGAAATTCTTATTGGATTCAGGTAACTCCTGTCATATCATTAGACATTTTAGAAAAATAATTAAAATCAAATTTTTATATTGCAGGAAAACCACTACTATGCCGGATAAATTCAATTCTAAGCATCCCATTCATGCTCTGTTACAAAAAAGAATTCTGATCATGGATGGGGCGATGGGTACCATGATTCAGAGTCACAAACTGGAAGAGGCCGCCTTCCGGGGAGAACAATTCACAAATCACCCGGTCGACTTAAAAGGAAACAACGACCTTTTATCACTCACCCAGCCGCAAATTATCGAAAGCATTCATCAGGCCTATTTAGAAGCCGGGGCCGATTTGATTGAAACCAACACTTTTAATGCCAACAGTCTTTCCCAGCTCGACTACCAGCTGCAGGATCATGTTTATGAAATGAACAAGGTTTCGACCCAATTGGCCAGGAAAGCCGCTGACGAGTTTACTTCCCGCACTCCCGATAAATCCCGCCTGGTACTGGGGGCATTGGGACCCTCCAACCGCACCGCCTCGCTTTCCCCCGATGTGAACCGTCCCGGTTTTCGCAATATCACCTTTGATGAAATCGTCCAAGCTTACCGTCCGCAAATTCAGGGACTGATCGATGGGGGCGCCGATATCTTGATAGTGGAAACAGTGTTTGATACCCTGAACTGCAAAGCAGTTCTTTTTGCTATTGATCAATATCTGGAAGAACAGAAAAAAACAATCCCGGTAATGGTTTCCGGTACCATTGTGGATGCCAGCGGACGCACCCTTTCCGGTCAAACTCTGGAAGCTTTCTGGATTTCTATCTCCCACCTGAATTTGCTCTCAGTAGGGTTGAACTGTGCGCTGGGGGCAGAACAGATGCGTCCCTTTCTGGAGGAATTAAGTGGTCTCGCTCCGATTTACCTAAGCGTTTACCCCAATGCCGGTCTGCCCAATGAATTTGGCGGATATGATGAAACTCCGGAGATAACGGCCAGATTACTGGGAGAATTTGCGGACAGCGGTTTTGTAAACATAGCCGGCGGCTGCTGCGGGACTACTCCGGCACATATCCGCAAAATTGCAGAGATCCTTCAGGAAAAGCAACCAAGAATCGTGCCTGACCCTCCAAGATATACCCGATTTAGCGGATTGGAAGCATTAACCATTCGTCCCGATTCCAATTTTATTAACATCGGGGAAAGATGCAACGTCACGGGATCATCCAAATTTGCCGAGTTAATAAAGAATGAGGATTATGAAAGTGCGCTGCAGGTTGCCCGCAGCCAGGTAGAAAGCGGAGCACAAATCCTAGACATCAACATGGATGAAGGGATGCTGGATTCCGAAAAAGCCATGCCTACCTTTTTGAATCTGATTGCCTCAGAACCGGATATTGCTAAATTGCCCATCATGATCGACTCATCGAAATGGTCGGTCATCGAAGCCGGTCTAAAATGTGTTCAGGGTAAAAGCATTGTAAATTCTATCAGTCTAAAGGAGGGGGAGGACATCTTCAGAGAGCATGCCCGGCTGGCCAGAAGATACGGCGCAGCCGTAATTGTTATGGCTTTCGATGAAAAAGGTCAGGCAGAAACTACTTCCCGCAAAATTGAAATTTGCACCCGGGCATATAAAATTCTGACTGAAGAACTGGATTTCCCGCCGGAAAACATCATCTTTGATCCTAACATTTTTGCCATTGCAACCGGCATTGAAGAACATAATAATTATGTTGTCAACTTCATTGAAGCGACCAGACTCATAAAATCCAATCTGCCCGGCACCCGGGTGAGCGGAGGGGTGAGCAATATTTCCTTCGCCTTTCGCGGTAATAATACCATCCGGGAAGCGATGCACTCGGCTTTCCTCTATTATGCTATTCGGGCCGGGATGGATATGGGCATCGTTAATGCCGGACAAATCACAGTATATGAAGAGATCCCCAAAGATTTACTGGAATTGGTTGAAGATGTCCTGCTGAACCGCCGACCGGATGCTACTGAAAAGTTATTGGCCTTTACCCAGTCAGTAAAACATAAGGAAAAGGAGAAAAAGGAGGAACTGGCTTGGAGAAAAGCACCGGTAGAAGAACGACTTATGCATTCACTGATCAAAGGGGTGGTGGAGTATATCGAGATTGATGCTGAAGAAGCTTATCAAAAGTTCCAGGACGCCTTAATGGTAATTGAGGGCCCGCTGATGAGCGGGATGAATGTGGTGGGAGATTTGTTTGGATCCGGAAAAATGTTCCTACCCCAGGTAGTTAAGAGCGCCCGGGTAATGAAAAAAGCAGTAGCGCAACTTCTCCCTTACCTGAATGCCGAAAAAGACCGGAAAGGTAAACGAAGAACCGCCGGGAAAATAGTACTGGCCACCGTTAAAGGTGACGTTCATGATATCGGTAAAAATATTGTGGGAGTTGTATTAGGCTGTAATAATTATGAGATTGTCGATTTAGGAGTGATGACTCCGGCTGAAAAAATCCTGGAAGCGATCCGGCAGGAGAAGGCAGACATCATCGGACTAAGCGGATTAATCACTCCCTCTCTGGATGAGATGATCCATGTAGCAAAAGAACTAGAGAGAAACGGTTTCAAAATTCCGCTGCTGATTGGCGGTGCCACCACTTCCAAGCGGCACACCGCAGTAAAAATTGCCCCGGTCTATAGTGAACCAGCTATCCATGTACTGGATGCCTCCAGAAGTGTCGGGGTCGTTAGCAGTCTGTTAAATCCGAAGGCAAAGAAAAAACTTTTTAAGGAAATCAGCAAGGAATATCAAGAGATACGCGAAGCACATGAACTGCGATATTCCGATAAGGAATTGATCACTCTGGCCAAAGCCCGCAAAAACCGATTCCAGGCAAACTGGGACCGGCTTAAGATTATCAAGCCTGCCTTTTTAGGAAATAAACTTTTCGATGACTTTCCCCTGGAGCAGATCCGTGAACGCATCGATTGGACGCCATTCTTTCAAACCTGGGAATTGAAAGGTAAATATCCAAAAATTTTTGAAGAGTCGGAAGTAGGTAAAGAAGCGAAAAAACTTTATGATGATGCCCAGACCCTGCTGGATTGGATCATAAAAAACCGAGCCTTGAGAGCGCAGGCGATTATCGGTTTCTATCCGGCTAACAGCATCGGCTTTGATGATATTGAACTCTATGCAGATGAAGAACGTGAACGCCCTCTCACAGTGATTCATACCCTGCGGCAGCAAATGGATAAGACCAATCAACAGCCTAATCTGGCTCTGGCCGATTTTATTGCTCCCCGCGAAAGTGGTGTCAAAGATTATCTCGGCGCTTTTGTGGTAACTGCCGGAATTAATATCGAAAAGCTGGTAGCAAAATTTGAAAAGGAAAATGATGATTATCAGAGCATTCTGGTAAAAGCGCTGGCTGACCGTCTGGCTGAAGGACTTGCGGAACTTATGCATCTACTGGTACGCCAGAAATTCTGGGGATATACTCCGCAGGAAAACTTAAGTTATGAAGATCTCATTGACGAAAAATACACCGGAATCCGCCCGGCGCCAGGTTATCCGGCCTGTCCCGATCACAGTGAAAAACAGATACTGTTTGAGCTGCTGAAGGTAAGTGCACAGACCGCCATCCGGCTAACTGAAAGTTATGCCATGTATCCGGCTGCATCGGTCTCCGGTTACTATTTTTCCCATCCTGAAGCCAGATACTTCGGGACCGGGAAAATCGGTAAAGATCAGGTGCTGGATTATGCCCGCCGAAAAGGAATCGATCTGAAAACTGCTGAAAAATGTCTGTCTCCCATCCTGGGATATGATGTGTGATTCATTTTCAGTAACTGATCTGAAACAAGAATTACCAGCAGGCCAAATTAAAGAGATTGCGGGGAAGTCAAAATCTTGTTCGAGTGTAATACTAATTTATAGCAGTTCACTCAATTTTTTAACACTTAAAAAATTGTGCATCGCAGTATTTGTCAGGATAATAATGGTCTTTTTCTCTTCGATCTTGCGGATAAAATAAGTCTTGTACCCTTTCCACCATCCGGAGTGATAAATAATCCGGTTACCATCATTTTGATTAATCCGCCAGCCAAAGCCATAATTATCATTATCCCGCAGATCACGGTGAGCAGGTTTAAAAGCTTTCTGCAGAGTGGCAAGACTTACCAGTTCTTCCTGATACAGCGCCTGATCCCAACGGAACAGGTCCTCCACGGTGGAATAAATACCCTTGTCACCTACCACCCCATTCAGATAACTGTTCTCGGCTTCTCTCCACGCCCGGTGGTAGCCGGTAGTTAACTGATCCAGGTCATTGTTTTTTAAATCTTCATAATCCAGCACATAGCTATCCCTCATTCCCAGAGGCTGGAATATTTGCTCCTGCATAAAGTCAGCATAAGACATTCCCGATACTTTTTCAACGATCAGGGCCAGCAGACAGTAGTTGGTATTGCTGTAATTATAGCGCCGGTCAGGCTGGTAATAGCGGGCAGGTTTATAAAAAATCATCAGATCCAGCACATCCTGGTTGGTGAGGGGAATACTTTTATCTTTCCAGAGATAATGGCCAAAGTACATATAATCCGGTAAACCGGAACGATGGGTCAATAGCAGACGAATGGTAATATCTTTATAGGGAAATTCGGGGAAATATAATTGCAGGCTGTCTTCCAGGTCCAATAATCCCCTTTCATAGAGCATGAGTATGGCACAGGCAGTAAGGGGCTTGGAAACTGACGCCAGCTGAAAAATAGAATTCAACTGCAGCGGGGATTTTGCCTTTACATCAGAGTATCCAAATGAATTCTCGTAAAGGATTCGTCCTTTCTCAGCGAATAAAACCGTACCATTGAACATTTTATTAGTATAGCGGGCAGTGAAAAAAGAATCGATCCTGGCTGCTTTCTTCATGCTGATGATGGTATGAATCCGGTTCATAAGATCTTGTTCCGGGATAGGTATTTCTACCCTGGCGATCTTCTGACTAAAGATCAATACCGCCATAAAAATAGTGAACAGATATTTCTTCATTCTTTAACCGAACATATCATTCTGGTAAAGTAATTATCGGCTAAAAACGGAATTATTTACAGTAAAAAAAAATAAGTACTGGTGATATAATAAAACAATTTACCATAATCGTCAATAATTTATTTTTTTCTCAGATGAAAACAGGCTCACTCCCAGAGATTGAAATTTTTAACTTTATTTTGTGGCAAATTTAAAATAGATTTTTAAAAGAATAACCTATGAGGAAAACTTCATGTATCGAAATTTTCTGACTTCATTAAACTTTCTCCTATGTTTATATCTTTCAACGGGTTATAGCAGTGGAAAGAAGCCCCGGGATCTCACTATCAAGGACTTGATCTCGGCGCCCGATACTATCCAGGTTGAAAAGGTTGGAGTGGTACTTGAAACCTATCTTTGGAGAGATTTCATGCCGGTTTCACCACCGGACGGTAAAACCCTGCGGGCAGTGGTTACCTTACTGCCGGTACACAGCAAACATTTGCCAGCGGACATCGATGCCAAAAAGATCTGGATCATCCAGGGCGAAGAAGTGTGGTCAAATTCGTTATCAGCAGTCAGTCCGGCAGAATCAGATCAACTCGTAATACGACTGGAAAAAACCGCAGCAAACGGACCAAAATGGGGTCCAGGAATTGAGGTAATAGTAGTGGTGGAAATTCATGATAAAGAAGGAAACATTTATCTTTTAAAAGCCGAACATCAGCCCATTCACCGTACCGACTAAATTTGATATCACCCCTTGAAGTGAAAAAAGAGAGCCATAGAATGAACGAAAAAGACTTTTGCCAGATCATTGCCGGAGAATTGAATTTAAGAGCCGCACAGATTGCTAATACCATTGAGCTGCTGGACTCAGGGAATACTGTTCCATTTATTGCCAGATATCGTAAGGAGGCCACTGGAAAACTGGATGAAGAAAAGATTCGAGCTATTGAAGAAAGGATCAGGTATTTACGAGCCCTGCAGGAGAGGAAAGAGACCATCCTGCGGTCTATTGAAGAACAGGGCAAATTGACCCCGGATTTATCTGCCCAGATAAAAAATTCCCTCAAATTACAGGAAGTAGAGGATCTGTATCTCCCATACCGTCCCAAAAAACGCACCCGGGCAACTCTGGCTAAAGAAAGGGGTCTGGAACCTCTGGCTCAGACCATTTTGGCCCAGGAAATGACAACCGGGCTTCCGGAAGAAGCGGCCCAATCATTCGTCAATCCGGAGAAGGGGGTAAACACTCCCCAGGAAGCACTTCAAGGTGCACTGGATATCATTGCAGAAATCATATCAGATGATGCTGCCATCCGGAAGTTAATCCGGGAATTGACTCGAAAAAATGGAGAGCTGGTAAGTAAGGCCAGGGATTCCGAAAAACCGTCCGAGTATGAATTGTATTACAATTTCGCAGAGCCGGTTAAACGATTGCTTCCTCACCGGATCCTGGCAATTAACCGCGGAGAGCGGGAAAAATTTTTGAAAGTGGCCATCGAGGTCGTGGAAGAATCAATGCTGGAAACCATTCGAAAACCGTATCTCCACAACAGTCAGTGCATCTTCAATCCTTTGCTGGAAAAGACTTTTCAGGATGCTTACAAAAGACTGATTTCCCCCAGCATTGAGCGGGAAATCCGCCATGAACTAACTGAAATAGCTGAAGAGCATGCCATTCGGGTTTTTTCCAAAAATCTTCGCCAGCTCTTACTGCAGCAGCCGCTCAAGGGAAAAATGATCATGGGAATCGATCCGGGATTTCGCACCGGCTGCAAAGTGGCGGTGATCGATGAAACCGGCAAGTATCTGGAAGGAACTACCATTTTCCCTCATCCACCGCAGAGTGAAGTATTCGAATCAAAAACCATGCTGCGACGGTTGATTGACCACCACCGGATCGAGTTAATCGCTATCGGAAACGGTACGGCCTCCCGTGAGACTGAGCTGCTGATAACAGAATTAATTGCAGAAATCAAAGCCGGCAATGAAAAACCCATTTTTTACATGATGGTCAGTGAGGCCGGTGCCTCGGTCTATTCAGCATCCAAGGTCGCTCAAAAAGAATTTCCTGATCTGGAGGCCAGTATGCGGGGAAATATTTCCATTGCCCGGCGGGTTCTGGACCCGCTGGCCGAATTGGTAAAAATTGACCCCAAAAGCATCGGAGTCGGTTTATACCAGCACGATGTGAACCAGAACAGATTGGAGGATGCTTTAGAAACGGTGGTCGAAAGTGCGGTCAATTTAGTGGGGGTGAACATTAATACCGCCTCGGCCAGTTTATTAAAATATATATCCGGACTGACCAGCCGCACTGCAGACAATATCGTGAAATACCGTGATCAGCACGGCCTGTTCCGCAGCCGGCAAGAATTGTATAAGATAAGCGGAGTGGGAGAAATAGCCTACCAGCAATCTGCCGGATTCTTACGGATTCCGGGAGGTGATAATCCGCTGGACAATACCTCGATTCATCCTGAATCCTATGACGCTACCCGTAAATTACTCGAACAATTCAAAGTTTATGACCAGCCGGCCGAATGGAAGACAATCCGTTTGAAAGTACAACAACCGTTGACGGATTTAAACCTGCTGGCAGCCGAACTGGGTATCGGCCTGCCTACCCTGGAAGATATTTTGTTCAATTTAGAGAAGCCTGGCCGGGATCCCCGGGAAGAGATGCCCCAACCAGTTCTGCGAACGGATATCCTGAAAATTGAAGATCTGCATGAGGGAATGATTTTGCAGGGAACAGTAAGGAATGTAGTCGATTTCGGAGCTTTCGTTGATATCGGTCTCAAACGCGACGGATTGATTCATATCAGTGAAATGGGCCACAAATTTGTCAAAGACCCTCACAAAATAGTCGCGGTGGGTGATATTGTTTCAGTGAAAGTAATCGGAGTAGAGTTGGAAAAAGGAAGAGTTAAGTTGAGTTTAAAAATTTGATTTTTTTCGATAAAGAGCAGATCTGTTTTTATCCTCAGCCTTTCTATCCTGAAATCTGCCGGGTGTTTCATCATCCTCAGGGAATTTTTTAACTCTGGAACTTATTAACCATCATGACCATAATATTTTCAGTGGCTTTTGAGATCATAATGAAAAGTTCTTTAAAAACCTGTGGGATCCGTTACCATTTTTAAAACACCTTTAGGAACCTTTTTCAATCAGGTTGATAATCAAAGGATTATGTATTATTTTTGAACTCATATTACCCTAAGGCAGAATGAAGCGACGGTTTTTTCTAAAAAATATTCCGGTTTTAGGATTTGTTTTTCTGGAGATCAAACAAGCCTTCAGTCAGATTTTGCAGAATATCCTGCCAGCGCCTGCCCAGGAACTCCCGGAACTCACCATTCAACAGGAGGAACAATCCTCCATAACGATTCCCATATTCTGGAAGAACCAGCTGGCATATGTATCCGCCAGCCAGATCGCCAAAGCGCTGCAGTACCGCACCTATTTCAATGATACCAAGAAAAAAATCGTGTTGTATTTGCCACAGAATAAGGTAGTAGTTACAGCCAACAATGCCTTTATCATCATTGATGATGAAACTTTTCAGATGCCGGCATCAACCTTGTGGCTGAATAATGAAATCTATACCCCGGTCAAATATTTCCTGACACTTATCCAACGCCACACTGCTCTTCAGCTGGACTATGACTCTAACCGTCAACTACTGCAGATGACCACCGGTAAATTTAATATTACCGATGTTACCATTTCCTCGCGGGAAAATGGGACTGTCATCCGTTTTAAAACCCTCAGAGAATTCAAGGCTGGAGAAATTACTGCAGACATGCGCTATGGCTGGCTGCATGTGGACTTATATTCCGGAAAGATCGATTCGGTCCGTATTAAACAAACCAGACCTGCCGGCCTGGTAAGTAAGATTAAAACTTTCCAATTTGCAGAGTTGGCCAGTGTGGCTTTTTTATTAAAAAAAGAACCGTTAGCACATGAGATTATTCCCCAGCCGGAAAATAATGAAGTCCTGGTGATTCTGCGAACGGCCGAGGAAATTCCGGAGGATCAGCTCAGTGAGGAAGATTCTTCTTATGAAGAAACCGAACCCTCGGATGAGGTAAAAAAACAATTAGAAGAAGAACGCCGCAAATGGCTGATCGATATGATTATCATAGATCCCGGGCACGGTGGCAGGGATCCGGGAACCATCGCCAAGGATAAAACCAAGGAAAAGGATATCGTTCTGGCTATCGCGCTCAAACTGGGTAAACTGATCAGCAAAGAAATGCCGGAAGTAAAAGTGATCTATACCCGTGATTCAGACATTTTTATTCCCCTGCAGCAACGAACTAAAATTGCCAATGAAAATAACGGGAAGATCTTTATCAGCATTCATGCCAACTCCAATGACAATAAACGCGCCAGCGGTTTCGAGACCTATATCCTTGGACCGGAGAAGGGTGACATGGCCCGGGATGTGGTACTGAAGGAAAACTCGGTAATCAATTTTGAAGATTCTCAGACTCGTAATGAATATAAAGGAATAAACCAGATATTAGCTACCATGGCACAAAATGCCTTTTCCCGGCAAAGCGAGTATCTGGCCTCCCTGGTACAACAGGAAGTGGATAAAAAAATGCAGGGTATCGATTTTAAAGGACGGGGATTAAAACAGGGACCTTTCTGGGTAATGGTCGGTGCCAGCATGCCAAACATTTTAGTTGAAACCGGATTTCTCTCAAATGCTTATGATCTGAAAATTTTAAAGACCGCCGCTTATCAGTTCAAGATTGCCGAAGGGATATTTGAAGGATTGAAACGATATAAAAGAGATTATGAGAGTGCGATATAAATATTAGATTTTAGATTTTAAATTTTGGACTTTAGATTTCGGGCTTATCTAAGTACCGAATTTGCTAACGGCACGGAATAAGAGAATGAATTCAAATCATTTGCCAGCTTCAGACCAGCGGCCTATCGGGGTATTCGATTCGGGGGTAGGCGGTTTGACCGTAGTAAAACAATTACTGAAAAAATTTCCCTGGGAAAGTATTGTATACTTTGGAGATACTGCCCGGATTCCCTATGGGACCAAATCAGAAGAAATTGTTCGCCGCTATGCCCTGGAAGATTCCATTTTCCTGCTGGATAAAAATGTGAAGGTAGTGGTGGTGGCGTGTAATACTGCCTCAGCCATCGCCGTGCCCATGTTGAAAGAAATTTTAACGGTGCCGGTGATTGGAGTGATCGAGCCGGGAGCTAAGGCTGCCGTATACTATAGCAAAAACCGGAAGATCGGAGTAATCGGGACCGCCGCTACTATCCGGAGCAATAGTTATACTAAAGAAATTCTGGCGCTGTCACCGGAAGCACAAATCATTCCGCAGGCCTGTCCGCTTTTTGTTCCTCTGGTGGAAGAGGGCTGGACTGATGACGAGACCACCTATTTGATTGCGGAAAGATACCTGCAGGGATTGCGTCTGAATAATATCGACACCCTGATTCTGGGATGCACTCATTATCCGCTGCTAAAAAATGCCATTCAGAAAACGGTAGGCAAAAAAGTCAAACTGGTAGACAGTGGAGTGGAGACGGCTGAAGCAGTAGAACAGATTCTAAAGAAAAACAAACTGCTGGCGACTATTGAGCAAATGCCAAAAAACTATTTTTTTCTCAGTGATATGCCCTATAAATTTCAGGAGATTGCTGAAAGATTTCTGGAGCGAAGTATTCCGCATGTGGAAACCATAAATTTTGAAAACTATCTGCTGGGAAAGGGAGAGCAGTTCTGGAAAAAGTATCAGACTGCACAGACAAAAAAATATTAAATTAGAACTGACTGGAAAATCGTTACTGTATTTATAATATAGCAGCAAGGTCAGCAGAATCGAGGAACTGTATGAGAGCTTTTAAATTTTGTATACTTCTCGGCCTGGGTATGGGGATCATGAATATATACCCGCAATCGGCCGGAACGACCAGCTTCGAATTCATCCGAAGCCAATACAGTCCGCGGGGTGCTGCCATGGGAGGAAATCTGATTGCCATAAAGTCTGATATTCAGTCCACTCTTTATAATCCGGCCGCTTTAGCCGGGAATAGCTCCCGCCAGTGGGGGATTCATTATACTGACCACCTGCTTGATTTCAAAGCCGGCCATTTAATTTACGCCCAGCCTTACCGGAATTGGGGAAATTTTTACGGCAGTTTAACGTATTTCAGTTATGGAAGTTTTAATGAGACTGATGAATTCGGAGAGCAAACCGGTAGAACTTTTGGAGCTGCGGAATTCGCCCTCACTCTGGGGTACAGCAACACTTTAGGCAAGGGATTCGATTACGGAACAGCTGTTAAATATCTTTACTCCTCACTGGATAAATATAATGCTTCGGCCGCGGCGCTGGATGCCGGGCTCATTTATACCGTCAGCGGGATAAAAGATTTTACCATCGGAGTTTCCATTGCCAACCTGGGATTCACCCTGGATAATTACACTGCCAAAGAGGAAAAATTACCTTTTCTGGTTCAATTGGGATTTGCAAAAAAGTTGGAACATCTGCCCCTGTTGTTAACTGCCAGTTTTCAGGACATGGCCATGAATGAGGACCACCCAACCGATTTTCTGAAACGCTTCGGTATCGGTGGGGAATTCGATGTCAGCCAGATCATCAAATTGCGATTAGGATACCAGAACCAGATCAATCAGGATGTGAAACCGGTAGGTCGCACCATTCTTAGCGGCATCTCGTTCGGTTTAGGTATCAACTGGCGGCAGTTCTGGCTGGATTATGCCTACTCTAATTTTGGGGATTTGGGCAGTCAGAACCGAATTGGAATAAATGGAACCATGTAGTATTTCATGAACGGGAAGGGGATGAATTACCTGTTCCCGGCGATGGTATCATTGCACTCCTGTGGAACCAAAACCACCGCGGGATTTACCGGCAAAATCAATACTTTCCTGTTCTTCCCACTCAATATCTGGCAATAGATTCTTTTCAAAAATTATTTGAGCAATCCTGCTCCCCTTGCTTATCACCAGCGGTTGCGGTAGAAGCGGATCGGCCGGATTGTAATGACGGATGAGGCCAATTTTCACTTCATCTGCTGGTCCGCAATAATCTTCATCAATAATTCCCACATCATTAATCAGGCTTAGGCCGTTTTTCCAGGCTAAGCCGCTGCGAATGAAAATCTTAAAGAAGTAACCTGGCGGTGATTCAATAATCAGACCGGTTGGAACCAATACTGCCTGTCCCGGCCAAAGTTCTACCGTCTCTGCTGCATATACATCCAGACCAACTGACCGTGAGGTTTGACGCTGCGGCAAAGGTACCGAGTTATCTTTGCGGAATATCCGTATTTTCATAATTTTGCTCCGGCGGTTAATGACTTATTTTCATAAAATTTCATTTTAATTTAGCAGATATCAAATTTAAAAGGTATTTTTAAAATAACTTGAGTCATTTAAACTTATGAGAAAATATATGGATTTGGTATCCCCCGGGATTAAAACTGAATTTCTGCCGCTATTATTTTTGACGGCTTTCCGGGCAGAAGCAGAAGCCCTTTTTCGCATCCACTCCTTCCAGATGATTGCCCGGGAAAAAAAATTCCGCCTCTATCAGCTGCAATCACAACCCGTTTATCTTGTGATTACCGGACCGGGGCCTGGTCTGGCCTCCTCTGCACTTGAAAAATGGCTTAAGCAAACCGCACCTGCCCTCCTCATTAACTTTGGTATATGCGGAGGCCTGGATCCTACCCTCCTCTTATTTCAAAATTATCTGGTCAACCAGGTTACTCGTTTGGATGAATCAGGTATTTCACCAAACATGCCTTATCCTGAGTTTTCAGAACAGCTGCTTAAATATTTTCCGGCATGCCGGCTGTTAACCTCAAAGTATCCGGTAATGCAGGAAGCACTCAGAAAGCAGCTTTACCTGCAGAGTGGTTGTCAACTGCTGGATATGGAAGGATACGCATTTGCAGAAGTCGCCCTGAAATACTCTATTCCCATCATTCTCTTGAAGCAACTGACCGATTATTGCGATGAAAACGCCGAGCAAAGCGTCCGTGAAAATCAAAGCATTTGGAAGAATGGTTTGCAGAAAGGATTACTCAAGCTACTGGAAATCTTAAGCGAGTCCAGGCAATAAGTCGATTTGAAAAATGACCTAACCTTTTTTACCTTTTTCAGCGGTGTCAAATTTCCGGGCCGATGAAAATCCCGGGCCAGCTACTACCCTTAGAGAATCCGGAATCACTTCTACCTTTAACTGTGATTTTTCCTGATGTGGATTGCCATCCGTATGAATGGCACCTGAGGATAAGCGTTCAATTTCCACTTTTTTTACCCGAAACGAATGAAATCCGGGCATATGATCAATGGTCCCATTGAACAGCCGGTACAGATTAGGGACTGCTTTCCACAGCGGCAGATGATCCAGAATGGTTACATCGAGGTAGCCGTCGTCCGGCAGAGCTGAAGGAGCGATGACGGCACCATTACCATACTCCGGGGCATTAGCGATGCTGACCACCAGGGGTGAAAACTCCAGTGCTTTATCATCCAGGTGGATCTGCACCGGATCAGGGTGAAAAGCCAAGAACGCCCGGGTTCCTACCAGAAAATAGGGTAAAGGCCCGCGAAAGCCAAATTCTTCAAAATGCTGACAGATATTGGCGTCCAACCCGAAACCGGCCACATTAAAGAAATGATGGTCATTTATTTTACCCGAATCTACCAAGACTATTCGCGGGGATAAAAGGAGTCTGATAGCCTGGTATTGATTCAGCGGAATTTTAAAATTACGGGCAAAACCATTTCCCGAGCCGGCTGGAATAACTGCGAGTGCTGTTTCACTGCCGCACAA
>Ga0154654_1055_pt3 | contig 21083 bp, 17 predicted proteins | sample Rifle2008BG13ft_FD_116083 | JGI IMG/M metagenome (GOLD analysis project Ga0154654, IMG submission 116083) | Caldithrix sp. RBG_13_44_9 | reverse complement strand
CAGAGAGCGATTCTGGAAGAGGACCTCGCCGAGACCATCGGGATGCCTGACAGTTCTAATATTCAGATCACCCAATATTCTCCAGAGGAAATTACGCTGGAAATATTTACCGATAAAACTACTCTATTGGTTTTGTCGGAAATTTATTATCCCCAGGGATGGCGGGCTTTTCTGGATGACACCCGGGAGCTGAAAATTTATAAAACCAATCATCTGCTCCGCTCGCTGGTTATTCCTGCCGGCCGGCATTCGGTAAAGCTAACTTTTCAGCCTCGTTCTTATTACGCCGGACTGCAGATATCCTTGTTCAGTCTGATAGTGATTTATTTGATCATAATCATCCTGGCTTTCATGCGCTATCGTCAGATCAGCCAATTTTTCAATAACTGGTTTTCCAAGAAAAGCGCATGAAAAAGGTTTTAATTATCAGTTATTACTGGCCTCCTTCCGGGGGACCAGGTTCACAACGGGCAGTCAAGTTTGCTAAATATCTCCCCCTTTTCGGATGGCAACCCCTGATATTTACCGTGAAAAGCGGGGAATATCCATATCTGGATCCATCCCTGGAAAATGATATCCATCCGGATCTCAAGATTTTTAAAAGTTCAGCCATCGAGCCTTTCCATCTATTTAAAAAATTATCAGGACTTGATTCTTCTGCCCGGTTGGCGGTTGGACATTTGACCCAATCCAGCAAGAGTCTGAAGAATAGAGTCTTCAACTGGATCAGAGCAAATATTTTTATTCCCGATGCCCGGATCGGATGGCTGCCCGCTGCAATTTTGAAACTGGATCAACTGTTTAAGCAGGAGGAGATCCAGTTAATCTTCACTTCTTCACCTCCGCATTCCCTGCAATTAATCGGGCGGCATTTAAAGAAAAAATATCACCTGCCCTGGGTGGCCGATTTCCGGGACCCCTGGAGCGATATCCAGTATTATCAGGTTTTTAAAAGAAGTTCATTTGCTCAGAAAATCGACCAGGCCCTGGAAAAATCAGTTCTGCTGAAGAGTGATCATCTGGTCAACGTTTCTCAGACCGTAATGGAGGGATATCTGAAAAAAGTGCCAACCGCAAACCTCCGGAATAAATTTACAGTGATTCCCAATGGATTTGATCAGCAGGATTTTCTGGCACCACCGGTCAAAGCTGACAATTATTTTACTATCCTCCACAGTGGCAATCTCAATGCCACCCAGAATCCGGAAATTTTCTGGCAGAGCATACGGAATATTCTTGAATCCAATCCATCACTTAAGCAGACGATCAGGATACAATTGATCGGGAATACCGTTCCGGATATTCAGCTTGCGGTAGTGAGGAATCATCTGCAGGAAGTTGTAGATTTCCAACCGTTCATTCCCCATTCTGAGATTATTAACAAAATACAACAGGCAGATCTTTTACTTTCAGTGGTCCCCGATGTACCAGATAATAAGGGCATTGTTCTGAGTAAAAACTTTGAATATATCGGAAGTGGTAAGCCTGTCTTGATCATTGGCCCGGGTGATAGTGATATTGGAAAAATCATAGCCGACTTTTCCAACTCAAAAATATGCAACTATCATGATATGGATGGATGTAAAAATTTCATTCTGCAAACCATACATGATTGGCGAAAAGGCAAAGTCCGTTTAATACCAGATTCCATTCGGGAAAAATTTTCACGTCAGCAACTGACTGGTCAATTAGCGGATATTTTTGACAGACTGCTGGAAAAAAAATCCTGATTCAAAGATTATAATTTTTAATCTGAATTATTTATAACCACTGAGGCACAAAGGTGTTTAAAATAATGGATTAAGACAGCAAAGAGGTTTAATTGGAAGAAAGTAAAGGTATTTGATTAAAATCAATAACTCTGATATACTTGGTGCCTTGGTGGTTAAATTTTTGAATTAATCAGGTTCAGACAAAATAATCCAACACCAGAGAATTAGATATAATATCTAATTCTCAGATTGTTATTAGTCATGGCCAATAAACTGGAAAAAATGTTCTTCATGCTCTGGAAATTGAAGAAGGATCTTCTGCGGGATCGGCAAATTTACCAGCTGACTGACGATTTGCACTCCCCACAGTTGGGGGAGTATTATTTCCTTATGACCGAAGAGCAGATGAGAGCCGGGCACAGCCAGCAGTTTTATTTCGATGAGAAAGGCGTTCCCATCATTCCGTCCTACATCGATGTGGAAGAAAAGAAAATGGTCTATTATCCTATCTCGATCGGACAGTATGGATTGGCCATCTGGAACACCTTTCTTAAAACCCGGGCAGATCAGGATAGAAAACGGTTTCTTACCATCGCAGATTGGTTTTATGAAAACAGGATAGAAGACCATCGTCTGGGTGCTTACTGGCTTACTGATGTCGATAAGCCGGCCTACCGGATCCAGAAGCCCTGGAAGTCGGCCTTTTCTCAGGCCCGGGCTGTTAACATTCTGCTGCGGGCGTTCCAATTGACCGGAGAAGATCGGTACCGTCAAACCGCGGAGAGGGCACTGCTTCCCTTTCAATTTTCGGTGAAGGACGGGGGAGTTACCACTTTTCTGAAAGAAGGACCGTTCTACGAGGAATATCCCTCGCCTGGTATCCCGGTATTGGTCCTCAACGGAATGATCTTTTCGCTTTGTGGGATCTTCGATTTCCTGCGGGTATTTCCCGGACATGCCCTGGCCCGACAAATTTATGATGCCGGCGTCACCACTCTGGTGAATATTCTTCCCCGGTATGACATGGGATTCTGGAGCAAATACTCATTGTGCGAAGCAGAATTCCATCCGCCGGTTGATCCGGCCACTATTGGCTATCACCATCTGCATATCATTCAGCTGGAGTTAATGCATCGTTTGACCGGGAAGGAACCATTTACTTATTATTCTCAGCAATGGAAGAAATATCACAGTATCTCAAATGTGATTAAAATGTATTGGCTGAAATATAAGTCCCTGAAAAAAATGAAAAGATTATAATTCTGATCAGCTATATTTAGCATCAAAAGCAAAAGACACCAGATCGAAGATGGAAAATAATAAACTTACTGAGAAAGAATATTGGGATCAGTACTGGCAGAAGTATTCTCTGCCTTTAGAGGTATCGAAATCAATCAAAAATCATTTCCTAATAGAAATTTTAAATACCTTTGATAAATATTTGCCATCCGACAATACCCTTTCCATTCTCGAAATTGGTGGATCACCCGGACAATATTTAGCCTATATGCATAAAACCTTTGGCTATGAAATTAGTTGTCTGGATTTTTCATCTATCGGCTGTACCAAGACTCTTGAAAATTTTAACCTCTTGAATATAAAAGGTAAAGTATACCAGATTGATTTATTTTCCGAAGATCTGAATCTTCCCTTATTCGATATTGTTTACTCGTTAGGTTTTATTGAGCATTTCTCGGATATTAATCTGGTTATAGAAAAGCATCTAAACCTAATAAAACCTGGAGGCATATTAGTATTGGGAGTTCCGAATTTTTTAGGAGTCAACCACTTTTTTTTAAAAAGATTAGCCCCTCAGCTTCTTTCAAAACACAATCTTTCGGTGATGGATCTGAATAATTGGTCTTTTTTCGAGAAGAAATTTAATTTACAAACTATCTTTAAGGGCTATGTTGGTGGTTTTCAACCCAGTAATTTTAATAGATGTGAAAAAATGACTGTTATAAATTTTCTTTTATTGACCTTAGCTCGACTATTTGTTTTTATCTTTAAAAAGCGATTTAAGGGATTAAGAAAATTTAATTCAAAGTATATCAGTGGATATATGGTGGGTTTTTACAAAAAACCGATTTAAAGCATATCTTCAACATATATTATTTCTGCAGAAGACTTAAGATAGTTTTTTCTCTCCTTTGGTTCGAAAATTTTTCAATAATCCTTTTTCGAGCATTTAATCCCAGACTCACAGAACTATCCATCGCTTTTTTAATCAAGGCTGAACCTTCGCGAGAATTCCTGTTTTCCAGAATAAATCCGCAATCCCCTATAGCTGTTGGAATTCCATTCACATTTGTTCCGACTGGGACACACTCGCAAAGCATTGCTTCACAAATAACACTCGGTAATCCTTCCCGCATCGAAAATTGCGCATATACTTTTGCTTTTGAATAAAAATCTCTCAGTTCATTGAACTTAACATAATCGAGAATTTTGACGTTGGCGGGTAAATCAACTAATCGTGCCGCTGCCGGTTTCATTCCGATGATCAGAAAATTATAATCTGGCAATAAACCAGCAATTTCAATAAATATGTCTATTCCTTTCAGTTTAATCCGTTGCATGCTGTCACACATTCCCACTGTTAAAACTAAATTTTCTTTCTCATGACTCCTACCCCATTGCTGGGGATCAAAACCTGTGGGAACAATTAATTGTTGTGCCTTTATATTTTTAATTCTGGTATTTACCTCATCCAGTAAACTACCGTCAACCGCCAGGAGATATCCGGCATATTTAATTGAGAAAGTAGTGCAAATTTTTCTTACCGGATTTGAAAAGGAACCGTATTTAATTTCAGGTACATATGTGACATCATACCCTCCCAGAACGACCATAGATCTTTTTTTAAAAATATAGGCAAATAAAACAGGTAAGAAAGAATGGTAATCAGCGAACCAGACAAAGATATAGCGAACTTTTACGAGGTGACGGATAATGGTAATCAACAATTTAATTTGACTGATGAGATTGGTACTAAAATTTTTACTGGTTAGATAATGATGAGATATTACACGATAGTATTTACTTAAAAGGAGATAATCCTTTTTCACAAAAGAGGATAATCCGGTATGAATAAATAGAATATCACCTTTCTTACCGTTATCTTTCATAAAATATCATTGAGAAGTATTGAATTCTTGACGATATTTAATTTCATTCTATATAAAAATAATGGGACTTAATATTAATTTTAGTGAGTAATATATCTTAACCTATAGCATTTAACCATACAATTTTTATCATTCATTTTGAGGATCATGGTTGACAGACATCATATAAAGTTTTTTCAAATCAGGTCCCGTTCCAGATCATTCGAATATCATAAAGGTATAAAATTAAGACTATTGATTATTGATTGAAATGATCAACAATATAAAACAAACCTTAAAGCATAGTTCAATTTTTGCTCTCGGAAAAATCAGCACTAAACTTGTTGGGTTTATCCTCTTACCCATATATACAAAAGAAATTTCAGTAAGTGATTATGGAATTTTAGGGATATTAGAATTAATTGATCTTCTGGGCAGTAACGTCCTGTCTATCGGAATGCCGCAAGCTCTATTAAGATGGTATACACTGGCAGAAAATAAAATCGAAAAACAAAAAATAGTATTCACTAATTTTATATTTCTCGTTTTTATTTTTTGCAGTGCCACTTTAATGATCATTCCCTTTCAGACAACACTTTCAACTATCCTATTTGATCAATCTAACCTTGGAATTTATCTGGTCTTTGTTTTCATTTCAGTTACCCTAAGCAATCTTGGTCACATTCCACAGTCAATTCTCAGGATGGAGGAAAAGTCTTTATTTTTTTCAATTTCGATAACGGTTCAATTTACCATCAGTATGATACTGAATATTTATTTTGTGGCTGTTCTGAAGCTGGGTGTCCGGGGAATCCTTATCGCAAACATCATCAGCAATGGACTGCTTTTTATGGTATTACTCCCTTATTTACTTAAGAGAATGGAATTTGAACTTGATTTTAAAAAGTTGAAAGAAATGCTGTTATTCAGTTATCCATTTATATTAATTGCTCTTTCCACTTCGATCCTGAGCTTAGGTGATCGTTATATCCTGACTAAATTAACAAATTTATCTCAAGTTGGACTTTATTCTTTGGGTTACAAGATCAGTAATGTTTTGAAAATTTTTGTAGTGGATTCCTTTACCCTTGGTCTTCCAATCATTGGCTGGCAGGTAGTTAAGGCTAATTCAAAACCCAATCTTTACTTGTCAAGAGTCTTGACCTATTTAACTTATATTCTTTGTTGGCTGGGTCTGGCAATAGCAATCTTTTCGAAAGAAATTATCCAGATTTTTGCTGTCAATAAGGACTACTGGGATGCATATCAAGTGATTCCTTATTTACTACTGGGAGTGTTATTCCTGGGCGTGCAACAGCATTTATTTTTCATTATGCAGATCCCAAAAAAAACCAAGCAGATTTCTTATATTATTGGATCCGCTGCCATTCTCAATATTTTTTTAAATCTTATTCTTATTCCAAACTTCCAGATGTTAGGCGCCGCCTATGCAACCATTGTATCTTACCTGGTTGTTGCTATTCTGGCATATGTGGCTGTAAAAAAGTATTATCCTGTTAAATTTGAAATTAAAAGAATGCTTCTCCTGATTACTTTATCAATTATTCTCTTTATCATATCCACATTGGATATAAATCTTTCCGGGCTTTTTAATCTTATATTTAAAGCAAGTATCATAATTGCATTTCCACTATTGTTAGCCCTGGTCAATTTTTACTCTGCAGAAGAAAAGAAGAAAATTAAAAATACCATTAAATATTTACGTTATAAAAATCGAAGCTAATCCTACCATCTCTGCAGAAGTAAGATTCAAATCCAACCATCATAGTCACGAGTTATAAAATTCGATTACGCCAATTACAATTATATTTTGCAGCTACATCTATCTATTTTATATTGACAAAACATCAGGGTGGTTAAGAACCGGAAATGATAAATGGAACTATATCGTTTTTCATTCCTGAAGCATAGTGGCTATTCCAGCTTCAATTGCAGTGTGGGGCTCCCAGTTCAATAATCTTTTTGCTTTTGAAATGTCAGCTCTTGTTTCTGCTATTTCTTTATTCCTTTGCTTATTAAGAAAACTAATTTTTACATCCGATTTAAAATTCTTAATAATGATATCAGTGATTTCTTGCACTGAATAACTTGTACCGTAGCCAACATTAAATACTTCCAGCTTGGAAGGGTGATAAGATAAAACCTTAAGATAAAAATCAATTAAATCATCGATATAGATCAGATCCCGTTTGGGTTTTGGATCCTGCAAAGTTATATGACCGGTTTTTGCTTGAAGGATTATAGAAGGGATTAAAAATTTCCCATTTTGATTTGGTCCATATACATTAAAAGGTCGGACGATTACGGTTTTAATCCCAAAATGATCATGATACCCCTGACAAATTTTTTCGCCGATGATCTTGGTATCCGAATAGGGATTAAAAGATTGTACTGGGTGCGACTCATTGATGGGCAGATATTCAGGAATTCCATAAACATAAGAACTGGTGAATATCATATTCGCTTGGTTTTTTCGACAAAGCTCTAATGCATTCAGAGTGGCATTAATATTTACCGAATAGAAATCAAATGGTTTTTCATAGGAATCGGGTACAAAACTCTTAGCAGCTAAATGGATGAGGACATCGAAGGGAGAAATATGTTTAAGTGAATCATTATCAGTTAAATTTATTCCTTTTTTTATATCTAACTCTAAAACCTTATAACTGGCCTTCCTGAGACTTTCAACCAATTTTGAACCAATAAAACCGCTACTGCCAGTAACCGCAATTGTTAAGTTTCCCATAAAAATTCAGACTTGTGTTTTTCAAATTCATCAATTGCCGTATTATAGTCATCTGGTCGTCCAATATCCAGCCAGTATCCTTGGAATTTATATCCAATCACCTTTTTTTTATTCATCAATAATATTTTCATTAATGATGGAAAATCTAAATAGATATTCTCCGGAATATAGTCAAGTACTTGCTTTTTTAAGGCATAGATACCCATACTCACCTGATAATCAAGGACTGGTTTTTCAATATAGTCATATAGTTCATTATTATCTTCCAGTTTTATCACGCCCAGATCAATTGGTACTTGCCTGGAAAAAGTGGAAATTGTGCAATAAGCCTGGTTCTTTATATGAAAATTAAAAAAATCCTGAAAGTTTAAATTGGTCAGAACATCCCCATTCATAACCAAAAAATTATCATCCAAATCCTCAATGAGTTTAATAGGAGCTGCCGTTCCAAGGGGTTTTTCCTCGAAAGAATATCTGATTTTCACCTTCCATTTGTGTCCATCGTCAAAAAAGGCCTGGAGCAATTCTTTCAAATAACCCACCGCAAAGATAATCTCTTCCACTCCGAAATACTTCAATTGTTTTATGATAATTTCTAAGACAGGATAATCACCGATCGGCATTAAGGGTTTCGGTAAAATCGTTGTGTAGGGTTTAAGTCGTGTCCCCTTGCCACCGGCTAAAATGATTGCTTGCATAGAACTACCTATAAATTATAGAGTTCAGCCTTATATATATCAATATGTTTTTGAATCCATTCAATGGTTTTCGATAAACCTTCTTTAAGATCAACTTTATTTATCCAGCCGGTATTATTGATAATTTTAGAATTATCACATAACAACCGTTCGACTTCACTGTTGGGAGGACGAATTCTTTCATGTTCTGCTACAATGTTCACTTCAATACCCATAATTTCACCAATCATTTTAACCAAATTCCCGATAGAAATTTCTTTCCCTGAACCAATATTGACCACTTCACCCAGCAGACTTTTCGAATTAAATATTTCCAGAAATCCTCTCGCTGTATCCTCCACATAGGTAAGATCACGAGTAGGATTCAGGTTTCCCAATTTCAGTTTCTTTTGACCGGTCAATAATTGAGTAATAATTGTCGGAATAATAGCCCGGGCTGATTGTCGGGGACCATAGGTATTAAATGGTCTAATAATTTTCACGGGTAAATTAAAAGATCTAAAATAGCTTAGAGCAATTTGATCAGCAGCAATTTTTGTAGCTGAGTACGGCGATTGACCGACGAGCGGATGACGTTCATCAATGGGAATATATTGAGCTGTTCCGTATGTCTCACTGGTAGAGGTAATCAGAATATTTTTAGTACTTAACAGTTTAGCTGACTGTAATACATTATAAGTGCCTTCAATATTGGTTTTAATATATGCCAGCGGGGATATATATGAGTATGGAATTCCTATCAAAGCCGCTAAATGAAAAACAGCATCTGCGTTTTTAACCGCCTCATAAACCATATCAAAATCACGGATATCTCCAGTGACAACTTCGATATCCTTTCTAACTGGTGAATGTTCTAACCATCCCCAGGAATTTCGGGAATTATAGTGCACAAATGCTTTTACCTTATACCCTTTTTTAAAGCAAATTTCCGTTAAGTGCGATCCTATAAATCCACCAGCACCGGTAATCAAGACAGAATCGATGGTATTTCTCCTAATTTTGCCTGACTTTTATTGATCGGTTGTCCCATTTTAATGGGCAAATTTATACTATTTATCATTTGCAAACATAATTAATTTTTCTTTGGATGAATATTTTAGGCAGGATATTTGATCTGTGAGATAATCAGTAATATTAACTTCAAGATTGTATAATTGAATTGATACGTTCTTCGACGGTAAATTGTAATATTATTTTAAAAAAAATCGCAGGGAAGTAAAAACCTCACTACTAGTTAAAAAAAATTGGAATGAAGATTTGTCATCTCATATATCTCTACTAATGTTGCTAACTCAAGAAACAAAATATTAACAGATAATTGACTTTTCTAATCACCCATCGATCGGGTCAATTTTACTCTGGTCTGGCGCGCGCCCCAGAAACCTATGATCAGTCCCATTAAAACGCCAGCCAGGACATCGGTCACATAATGATATTGGCCGTAAACCGTGGCGCAGGACAGAGCGATGACCAGCGGCAGAAATAACCGCACTGCCAGCCGTGGTTTGAAATGCCAGAGGTAGATTAAAATGACCAATGCCACCCCCACATGCGAACTGGGAAACGCCGCTCCCCGGAAACCAACCACCGTAATGAACTCCCGAAGAGAGTTACTAATGAGTAAACCATCATAGGAAACCGTGATCTGATCCGCCAAAATGAAACGCGGCCCTGCTACCGGAAATAAGATGAAGATGAGATATGAAATAAAAAAAGTGATGGTCACATAATAAAGCAGGTAATCAAAGTGCTGGTACTCCTTCTTGAAATAGAATACCGCACCTCCTAATGGAATGGTGATCCAATAAATGCTGTAAGAGATCTGCAGGATCTCGGTCAGAACCGGCTGGACATATTGCTGCAACCAGATATTAGGTAAGGCTCCAAATGGCCATACCTCAAATCTTAAAATGAGATTATCAAATACCTGCGGGAAGATGCCGTGAATCAGAGTTCCGATGTCCCAGTATAAAAAGGGAAGCCCCAGGATGATATACCAATGACGTACAAAATGCCACAACCCAGATTTCCGGCTGGACATCCAGGGGATAATCAATAGCACCAGACCGATTAAAAGCAGGTGGACAAAAAATTTGAGCAGTCCCAGTTCCAGATTACGGTGAAAGATCAGAATATATAGAGAAAGTATGCTCCAGAATATCACCAGGTTCTTATCATATGAATTCAGCTGATTCCAGCGTCGTAAGAATTCAGATTTCAGTTTCATTTTTCCTTTATCTTGATCCTCGGACCACCATTTTATCAGATAATAGCTCCAAAGTCAGACTGGTTAAGTTTTAAGTATATTCCAGAAGAATGATGGTTTACTCCACATAAATGATCGCAAAGGTGGCATCATCCGCCAACTCTTCCTCAGAACTGAATTTTTTTATTTCTTCAAATAAAAGAGTGCGCAACAATTGCGGCTTCTTATCTCTATTTTCTTTGATAAAACGAATAAGTCCCTCGTCACCGAATTCTTTACCCTCACTGTTTTTTACTTCGGTAACACCGTCGGTAAACAAGATCAGATAATCACCTGATGCCAGATAGATACTTTCCTGACGGTATTCCCGGTCCTTCAAAAAACCCAGCACTACTCCGCCGGTTGTCAATTGCTGTACCGACCCATCTTTTCTGATGATCAGCGGAGGATTATGCCCGGCATTAGTAAAAATAAATTCGGAATTGGCTTGATGGTAGATCCCAAAAAAAAAGGTACAGAAATATCCATCGGTAGTGGTTTCGAACAGCAAATTATTCAAACGGGCCACCACTTCCACCACCGGGTAAAATTCCTTCAGCAGGCTGCGAAAACCGGCATACAACATGGCCATCAGGATAGCGGCGGGTGCACCTTTACCAGAGACATCACCAATCGCGATGGCCAATTTATTTTCACCCAATTTAAAAATATCGTAGAAGTCCCCACCTACAATACGCGAAGGTATATTCATGAAGCCGATTTTCAGACCTGGAAATTCGGGCGGACGGTCCGGCAGTAAGGCTTTTTGCACTTTTGATGCGACTATCAGCTCACTTTCCAACTGTTTCTTCTGAGTCGATGCTTCAAACAACTGGGCATTCTCTATGGCAATCACCGCCTGGCTGGCAAAGGTCATCAACAATTCCTGATCCATCGGCGTGAAATGATTCAATTTATCGCTTTCCAGGGCCATTGCTCCATGTACCAGCTCTCCGGTCATTAACGGAACCGTTAATTGGGAACAGGTTGTTTCTCTAACCTTGAAATATTCCGGTGCCTTACTGACATCATTAATGATGCTGGGTACCTTATTTTTTATCACCCAGCCGGCGATTCCCTGATCAATTTTGATCAGTAATTTATCCAGCAGATTATTATCATAACCCCTGGTGACCATTTTCCGTAGGACCGGTTTTGCATGATCAATCAGGAAGATACCTCCAGCATCATATTGCACCAGCAGATTAACTGAATCAACAATCGTCTCCAGTACTTCATTCAGATCCAAACTGGAGGAGATCTTTTTTCCAATTTCCACCAGCAGAAAGTTTTGCAAGGATTTACGTTCAACTTCGGAATACAATAAGTCATTTTCAAAAACATCAGCTGTCTTTTTAAAAATCCGCAAAAGAAATTTCTTCAGGCTGGCGAACAACAGATAATATCCGAACTTCCGGTCGAATAACAAAAAACCATTATATCCCTTATAACTCTTCAGGGGAAGAAAATAATAAAAATTAAATGAGCGGAATTCTTTTAACTGCTGTCGCAGATTGACGTTTTTATCGGTAATTTTATGAAGGGCATAAAAATCCATTTCCCCTTTGAAAATCCGGTCCAGCGAAAGACGTTTTGGCAATTTGAGCAATTTGGGAAGATCACCGTCAGTGACACTGCTGGCAAAAAGCTCATAATCCTCACCCCAGCGATAATAGAAGGCCCATTCATGTTCATGGAAAGTAGCTCTTAAAAAACCGGAAAATTTCTCAATCATCAGTTTGAGATCCAGAGTAGTATTCAATTCCAGATTAAAATCGTTCAGGGCCTGGTTAACTGCATAAAATTTCCGGTACAGACTTATATCAATCACATAACGGATCACCGCAGTAATCTGTTCATGATAGAACAAAACGATCACCAGGGTAATGAACAAACTGACCGCAGGATGGTTGATATCGAACAGGTTCAAAAACAAAGAATTCAGCAGCAGGAAAAACAGAACGTAGACCAGACTGGTCAGCACCACTCGCAGCAATTTCTTCAAAATAGGTCTAACTTTCACTTCATCCTCTCAAATCACAAGTGGTAAATATAGGCCTTAGTCGAATAAAAAATCAAGCGAATCAATATTCTATTTCCGCTTAAAATCCAGCCAAACGAGGGCCGATGTTGACATTGAACCAAATAAATATTACAGATAAATTTAATCCGGAATGCAACTCTTTGTTTCGTTTAGCGGTGAATCTTCTTATATTCACCAAATTTTTACCTGAAGGAAGTGGTTGTATTAATGAAAAGAACTCTGACTGAAGCACAATTATATTCGCTGCTGGAATCAATGAAGCTAATTAATTCCACTCTGGATCTTGATAAGCTGCTCGCCATTATCATGCAGGAAATTACCATAAATTTAGATGCCGATCGCGGCACTCTCTATATAGTGGATGAAACTTCCCGGGAGATCTGGTCAAAGATTGCCCAGGGAGATAAAAAGCTGGAGATACGCCAGCCCATTGGAAAAGGAATTTCCGGTCATGTGGCAAAGACCGGAGAAACTATCAATATACCTGATGCCTATAAAGATCTCCGCTTTAATCCAGCAGTGGATAAAAAAAGCGGTTATCGAACCAGATCCATTTTGTGCATTCCAGTTCTTGATAAAACCGGAAAAATCATTGCAGTTCTTCAGATATTAAATAAAAAAAATGGACGCTTTAATAAAAAAGACCAGCAATTCGCATCAGTGTTTGCCGATTACATCTCGCTGGCTATTCAAAACGCCCAGCTTTATCAGGAAGCCTTAGAAAGGAAAAAATTAGAAAATGAGATAGAAGTGGCGGGAGAAATTCAAAGAATGCTGATCCCCGCCTCCCCTCCCCGGCTGGATAATTACGAATTGTTCGCTTATCACCACCCCTCCAAGTTTATCGGCGGGGATTACTATGATTTTTTTCTCAAACCCGATTCTTTGATTATTATCCTGGCAGATGTAGCCGGTAAAGGAATTCCGGCAGCGCTGCTGATGGCCAATCTGCAGGCCACCGTTCACAATCTCCTCGGCAAATACCAAAGCAATAAAGAAATTGTGTCATTAATAAATAAACATCTTTATTCAGTGACCACTTCCGATAAATACGCCACTCTGGTCTGGGGAAACATTAAACTGATAGATCATACTTTTCATTACATTACCGCCGGTCATGTACCTCCGCTGCTTTTTAGTAAAAACGGAAAATCGATCCATTCTACTGAACTCCCGCAGGCCAGCATTCCCGTAGGGATGTTACCCGAATATGAATTTGAAGAGGGCATCGTTCAGCTACATCCTGATGATTTACTTCTGGTTTGTTCTGACGGTATTACCGAAGCCCAGAACAAGAAAGAAGAGATGTTCGAGACCGAACGGCTCAAACAGATAGTCCGTAAAAATTACCACCAGTCCCTGAATGCGATCGGCGATGAAATCATTCAGCAAGTAAAGACTTTTTCCCATGGAGGAAGTTATGAGGACGATATCTCGCTGGTTATGATCAGAAGGATAAGCTGAGCTATAATTATGCTCAGAACTTCGGATGGTAAATAAAATGGCAAGAAATTTTGTTTTTGAATATCAATCTGAATTCTTTTTAACCACCAAGTCACAAAGACACCAAGGTATCACAAAGAATACACCACCTCATTAACACTGCACTAAAGAATCAAAAAACTTTTATAACTTCAGATATGTAACCATCGTATTCTTCGTGTCTTCCTTACCTTGTAAATACAATTCATGTAGCAATATGTAAGAATTTTTTAAGTTAAAATTAGCGATCTTCCGCTAAAAATAACTCACCGTCTCTCAGAAGTATACTCATCCCAGCTTTTTATTTCCAGATCTTCCAGAGAAGTTCTGGCTACTGCCTCAGCAAAACGCATGGCAAATTGACGGTTGGTAATCAGGGGAACATTGTAATCAACCGCAGTCCGGCGGATCATATAGTCATTGGTTAATTCCATTTCCTGATAATTCTTTGGGATATTAATTACCAGGTCAATTTTTTTCTCTTTGATATATTCAATGGTATTGGGCTGCCTTTTTTCCAGCGGCCAGTTCAGTGCTTCCGCCTGGATACCATTGTTTTTGAGAAATTTGGCAGTACCGCGAGTGGCATAAAATTTCACCCCGAGATTCATCAGCATCCGGACACTTTCCAATAATTCAGCCTTCGATTCTATGGAACCGGTGGAAAGCAGGATGGTGCGAACCGGCAGCCTGAAACCCACTGATAACAGTGCTTTCAAAAAGGCCTCATCAAAATTATTGCCTAAACACCCCACTTCCCCGGTAGAAGCCATTTCCACTCCCAGGGTGGGATCGGCTCCCTCCAGGCGGGTGAAGGAAAATTGTGGGGCCTTTACTCCGACATAATTCATCTCAAACAGGGCATTTTCCACCGGATTGATAGGTTGGTCCATGATTACCCGGGTGGCCACATCGATAAAATTGCGGTTGAGAATTTTGGAAACAAACGGAAAACTGCGCGAGGCCCGGAGGTTACATTCAATGACCTTTACCTCATTCTGCTTGGCGATGAACTGAATATTGAACGGTCCATGGATTTTAAGGGCAGCGGCAATTTTTTTCGAAATCTGCCGGATCTGCCGGATGGTTTCCAAATAAGTTCTTTGCGGAGGTAAAACCAGGGTAGCATCACCGGAATGTACCCCGGCATTTTCGACGTGCTCCGAGATGGCATGAAGAACGATTTGGCCATTTTGCGCAACGGCATCCAATTCGATCTCTTTGGCATTTTCTAGAAATTTACTGATTACCGTCGGGTGCTCAGGAGAAATCTCTACCGCCAGCTTCAGATAACCGCTCAATTCCCCATCATTGGAAGCTACGGCCATGGCGGCTCCACTCAGTACATAAGAAGGTCTGACCAGCACCGGATAGCCTATTTTTTTAGCAAAACTCTTGGCTTCCCCCAGGGTGGTGAGTTCCCGCCAAACCGGTTGGTCAATCTGCAGCTGATCCAGCAGATCCGAAAATTTCCGGCGATTTTCCGCCATATCGATACTGGAAACAGCTGTTCCCAAAATCCGCATTCCGGATTTTTCCAGATCACAGGCCAGATTATTGGGGATTTGACCTCCCATGGAGATGACAATTCCCAGCGGATTTAATTTTTCATAGATCTCAAGAATAGTTTCTAACCGGATCTCATCAAAAAACAATTTATCAAACTCATCATAATCAGTACTCACGGTTTCCGGATTATAATTCAGCATGATGGTATGATAGCCCAATTGCCGCAGGGCTTTACCGGTATTCACCGCACACCAGTCAAATTCTACCGAACTCCCGATCCGGTAAGCCCCGGAGCCTAAAATCAGGACCGAATTGTCCTGCTGGAATTCGATATCATCCTGCTCGCCGTTGTAGGTCAGGTAAAGATAGTTCGTTTGCGCCGGATATTCTGCCCCCAGGGTATCGATCTGTTTGATCACCGGATTAAGATTTAATTTTTCTCGACGCTCCCGGACTTTCTGCTGGGTTGTAGAAAGAATAATTGCTATCTGATTATCAGAGTAACCGGCCTGTTTCGCTTCCCGCCACAGCTGCACTGGAAGATGATTTAGTTTGTACCGCGATATCTTCTCTTCGATATCTACCACCCGGGCAATCTTTTGCAGGAACCACTGGTCGATGTGTGAGAGATGATGAATTTTATTGACTGAGTAACCTTTTTTGATGGCCTGTACTATAGCAAAGATCCGTTCTTCGGTAGGCTTCTTCAGTTCATCATCCAGATTTTCGACGCGATATGGGGGATTGGCTACCAGTCCCTGGGCTCCAATCTCCAGCATCCGGATGGCCTTCTGCAAAGCTTCCTCGAATTTGCGTCCAATGGCCATTACCTCCCCCACCGATTTCATTCCTGAACCGATCTTGCGTGAGACCATCCGGAATTTTTTCAAATCCCAGCGGGGTATTTTAACCACCACATAGTCCAGGGCAGGTTCAAAAAAAGCTTTGGTTACTTTGGTGATGGTATTGGGCAACTCATTTAGGCTGTAACCTAATGTCAGTTTGGCGGCAATAAAAGCCAGGGGATAACCGGTAGCTTTGGAAGCCAGGGCCGAACTGCGGGAAAGACGGGCATTTACCTCGATGATACGGTAGTCAACAGAATCCGGGCTGAGCGCATACTGAATGTTGCATTCCCCTACGATCCCGAGATGCCGGATTACTTTGATGGCCACCTCTCGCAGCAGGTGATATTCCTGATTAGTCAGGGTCTGACTGGGAGCCACCACAATGCTTTCACCGGTATGAATTCCCATGGGATCAAAATTTTCCATATTACACACGGTGATACAATTGTCCTGGCAATCCCGCATCACTTCATATTCAATTTCTTTCCAACCCTCCAGGTATTCCTCCACCAAAATCTGGGAAGTGTGGGACAATGCTTTGCGGGCCAGCAGTCGCAGCTGCTTTTCATTCCGACAGACTCCGGATCCTAAGCCTCCCAGGGCGAAAGCAATTCGAATAATTACCGGAAATCCCAGCTGGTTAGCTACATCTACTGCCTGTTCCACGCTGGTAGCCGCCTGACTTCGCGGAAATTTAACCTGAATTTCCTTAAGGCGTCTGACAAACAGATCACGGTCTTCGGTATCGATGATCGTCTCTACCGGTGTTCCCAACACTTTTATGTGGTATTTCTTAAAAACACCCCGCCGGAAAAGTTCTATGCCGCAATTCAAAGCGGTTTGACCTCCAAATCCCAGCAGAATCCCATCCGGATGTTCTTTGTCAATCACCTTTTCTACAAACTCCGGAGTGACCGGCAGGAAATAAACCCGGTCAGCCAGATGGTCGGAAGTCTGGATGGTAGCAATATTGGGATTAAGCAGGATGGTATAAATACCCTCTTCTTTCAAAGCTTTTATGGCCTGGCTGCCGGAGTAATCAAACTCACCGGCTTCACCGATTTTCAAGGCTGAGCTTCCTAATATTAAAACCTTTTTGATGCTTGGTTTCATGATCGCACTACTTTCAGGAATTCATCGAAAAGGTAACCGGCATCCACCGGGCCCGGCGATGCTTCCGGATGGAACTGCACGCTTTTGAATCTTCCGGAAATATGCTGTATCCCTTCATTGGTATCATCATTGAGATTAATAAACCAGGGCATCCACTCATCTGGAAGAGTGGCATTATCTACCGCATACCCGTGATTCTGGGAGGTAATCAGGCAGCGGCGGGAGTTCAGTTCAATCACCGGCTGGTTTTGGCTGCGATGGCCATATTTCAGCTTATAGGTGTTCGCCCCGGCTGCCAACGCCAGCAGTTGATGACCGAGGCAGATCCCGAATACCGGTATGTCTCTGGTAATGGCCTGACGGATTTGCAAAATGGTCTGCCGGCAGATCTTGGGATCTCCCGGACCATTAGAGATCACCAGACCATCAAACTGCAAATCATCCAGCGGATAATCCCAGGGAACCCGAATCAACCGCACATTGCGAGCCAGTAGGGAATGGATAATATTGTGTTTACAACCGCAGTCAATCAGTGCAATTTTAGTCTTCCCGGAACCGTATTCCATCGGTTCGCTAGTGCTGACCTTCTGTACCAGGTTTTCCAGGTTAGGATCATAAAAATCAATTTTTTCATTTCGAAATTCAATCCTTCCCAGCATGGTGCCTCTTTCCCGCAATTTTTTAGTCAATGTACGGGTATCGATCCCGGATAGAGCAGGCACTCCAGCGCCCTTCAACCACTCTCCCAGACTTTGCCGGGAATCCCAGTGATGATATTCAGCCGAATAGTCTGAAACCAGTAATGCCGATATTTGAACGGATTCCGATTCAAATTTTTTGAACAAACGATTTTGCGTTTCTTCAACCGGAACTCCGTAATTTCCCTGGAGCGGATAGGTGAGGGTCAAAATTTGTCCTTTATAGGAAGGATCGGAGAGAGTCTCCGGATAGCCGGTCATACCGGTATTGAAAACCACTTCTCCGGCAACAGACCGTTCATATCCAAAGGAGATACCCTGGAAAGAAGTACCATCTTCCAGGCTAAGACAACCTTTTACTATTTTCAGTTTTGCAGGACCAGCAGAATTCATTTATCCTATCAACGGGTTAAAATTTGGAAAATATAAAGAATTTCGGAAGCAAAGCAAATGTGAAAATTGCAGGTTTGCTGCTGGCAAGACACCAGAGAATGAAAAAACGGAATAAGGTCAATAATTCCGCAAATAATACTTATCAAAGATAGCCAGGCTGGTTTGGTGTTTTTTGGTAAGTTTTTCGGGCGGCGACTTTTTGATCGAAAGGATATCCTTGAATGGTACAGCGACTAATTTCCCCAGCTCATCATGATCCAGTCGGTCTCGCTGGTCATATTCCAAAATAGAAATCAATTTATTCACCGGAATTTCTAAGAAAATCTTGAACACTTCCGGATCGAAGGTTTGTCCGTTTTCTTTCTCGATGGTTTCCCATACTTTTTCAATAGATTCACGGTCACGGTACTGCCGGCGGGAGGTAAGGGCATCAAACACATCGGCCAGTGCCAGCATCCTTCCTCCCAGCGGAATCTGTTCAATCTTCAGGCCGTCGGGATAGCCGCGTCCATTGATTTTTTCATGATGAGTGGAAGCGATTTCCGGCACATTCTTCATCTTTCTGGGAAAATGGATACTTCCCAGAATCTGGCGGGTTACCGCCGGATGCCGCTTGATGGTCTCATACTCTTCCTGGGTCAGCTTTCCGGCTTTAAACAGCACCGCTTCAGGAATACCCAGTTTTCCTATGTCATGTAATAATCCGGCAAAACGTAATTCCTCGCAGGAAGTGTCGGTCATTTGCATCTGCTCGCACAGTGCCAGGGTATACATGGTTACCCGGCGGGAATGACCAGCCGTGATATAATCCCGGGTATCAAGGGTGGCAGAAAGCGTCTCCACAAAACTGTTCAACGAATGCACCTGTTCTTCATACAGCAATGAATTTTCAACAGTAGTAGCGGTGATCTGAGAGATGGCCGCTAACAGCTCTTCGTCCTTGGAAGTGAATGGTCCACCTTCTTTATTCAACACCTGGAATACCCCGATGATAATTCCTTCCCGGTTTTTTAAGGGCATGGTAAGCATATTGCGGGTAAGATAACCGGTCTTTTTATCAATCTCGGGATTAAAGCGGGAATCTTTATAGGCATCAGGAATATTCAAGATTTCACCAGTAGTGGCCACATGTCCGGCGATACCTTTCTCCGCCGGGAAGCGAATTTCCTTTCCTTTCCCAATTCCCATAGCGACTATTGACCACAATTCATGTTTTTCCTCATCCAGCAGAAACACGGTACAGCGATCAGCATTCAGAATTTTGGCAACTTCCCGCATGGTGGTAAACAGCAGCTGGTTCAAATCCAGATGAGCCTGGAGGTTTTCGGCGAGATGCAGGAGTACCTGCAACCGTTTATTTTCCTCACGCAGCTGTCGAACCTGTTTATAATCTATTTTGCGTTTCATTTTTTCCTCTTAATTTCTTCATAATCTATATCTTCAATGTTCTTGGGATCAAATGTTCTTTCTTTCTTTGTTGAAGAGTTCTCAACTTTCGAGGAGGAAGCAGAGAAAAATACCATGACTTTTTTTACCAGCCGGTAAATTAAATAAAACAAAATGAGATAAAGTATAAAACGGATCATCAGATTAAACCTTTATTTAAATCAAAACTCACCAATTTTTTCCCGCTGCGATGTTTGCTGATTTCTACTAAAATCTGGCTGAAATGGTTCTGATTCTTTACAAAATCCAGATTTTCGGTATTGATGATCAGCAGCGGAGTGGCACTGTAATTCCAGAAGAATTCCTCATAAAGATTATTCAGGGCATCGATATATTCTTCCTTGATATAGCGTTCATAAGGCCGGTTGCGTTTCCGGATATTCTGCATCAGCTTCTTGGTCGGGGCCTTTAAATAGATCGCCAGATCAGGTTTGATGATCTGTTTTTCCAAAATCCTGGCCAGGATATTATACAGGGCCATCTCTTTTTCATTGAGATTGAGAGTGGCAAATATCCGGTCTTTAACAAACATATAATCGCTGATAATTCTTTTTTCAAAAAGATCGTACTGCATAATTTGCTCCTGCTGCCGGTAGCGGCTTAACAGAAAAAATATCTGGGTTTGGAAAGCATAATGCTCCGGATCGCGATAAAAATCCTCTAAAAAAGGATTTTCCTCAAACTCCTCAACTACCAGCCGCCCGCTCAGCTGCTGCTGCAGGGGATGAGCTAAAGATGTTTTTCCTGCACCAATCGCCCCCTCAATGGCAATATAGTGCAGATGATCAAACTTTAGCTCCATCGATAAACCACTCTTTCTTGACTAATTTAATTATCGTTTTATCTTTACAATTATTAAGAATTTCCCCAATGGTCTGCCGGGTGCGGGGAATCCTGAGAGCAGGTGCTACATCCAGCAGCGGCTTCAGCACAAAAATACGGTTCTGAAAATCCGGGTGGGGAATAGTGAGTTCGTCGGTGTCAACTTCCATTTCGTCATACAGAATAATGTCCAGATCAA
>Ga0154654_1003_pt12 | contig 26222 bp, 29 predicted proteins | sample Rifle2008BG13ft_FD_116083 | JGI IMG/M metagenome (GOLD analysis project Ga0154654, IMG submission 116083) | Caldithrix sp. RBG_13_44_9 | reverse complement strand
CCAGAGAATTTCCGGTTGGACCACATCCAGCCCCCCCATCATCCAGCGAATCATTTGCCGGGTTTCCGTAAAATCTGCGATAAAATGCAGCAGTAAAATCATCGCTCCAAAAAAATAGCTGACCGTAACTCCCGCCAGAATCATGACATAAACCGAGATTCGCTTATGACGTCGTGCCAGATAGTAGACCAGGCCAATGGTGGCCAGACTTCCTAGAAATGCAGCCCCCTGGATAGTAGAAAAACCCCACCAGGAAAAGGTACCTCCTAATTTAATCATCAGAACGGCACCCAGAGCCCCACCGGAAGAAACCCCCAGAGTATAGGGAGTGGCCAGTGGATTACGCAACAGCGCCTGGAAAATGACCCCCGCCACCGCCAGAGAGGCACCGGTAATCGCGGCCAAAAATATTCTGGGGATCCGGATTCGGAAAAAAATTACCCCGCTGGTGGTTTCTGTTCCTTTCAGATAACTCAAGATCTGATTGAAATCAATTGGTTGTGATCCGATCAATGGCGCAAAGAATAATACTGCCAATAATAACAATAGCAGGAAAAGCAGAAATACAATTTTATGAGCTGGAGTAGGCATTTTTCACGGATTTATTTAAACTCAGGGAAAATTAACGGTAAATCGTTTCCCGGATGAGTTAGAATTCGGATGGGAATGTCATAGGTATGCTGTAAAACTTCTTTCTGCATGATTTCCCGGGTCCTGCCATCAGCCACAATCACGCCCTCCTTTAAAATGATAATCCGCTGGCAAAACTGAGCCGCCAGATTAATATCATGAGTAACAGTAAGAATAGTCATGTTTCTTTCATTCTTTAATTTGAGCAGTATTTGGTAAAAATGGATCTGATGCTTTAAATCCAGGGCCGAAGTTGGTTCATCCAGCAATAAGATTTGAGGTTCTTGTGCTAAGGCCGATGCTAATACAACCCGTTGTCTTTCACCACCGCTCAGGGTATGAAATTCCCGATCTTTTAAATAATGACAATCCGTAGTTTCCATGGCCCGCAGCGAAATTTGTACATCTTCGGCCGAATCAAAAGCCAGTGCTTTTTGATGAGGAAACCTTCCCATTAAGACAATATCAAGAGCCGTATAATTAAAAGTAGTAGTGAAATCCTGCTGCACATATCCGATCAGTCTGGCTAATTCTTTGGGAGAGTATATCTTAAGAGGATTACCGCCCAATCTGACGTTCCCTTTATTGGGACTTATCAGTCTATCGATCAGTTTCAAAAGGGTGGATTTCCCGGCACCATTAGGTCCAATTATGCCTATAAATTCTCCACCGGTAATCGAAAAATTAAGGTCTTTAAGAACAGGATTTTGGTCATACCAAAAGTGGACATTTTCAAATTGAATCATTCGGATTCCTCTGAGATAGATTCAATTAACTTTGAAAACTCTATCGCAATCTGGGTGATTCGCGGGCCGGGGATAACAAAAAATGGCTGAGAAAATATGTATACTTTATGCTTAGGTAATACCCGGTTGAGGAAAATATAAGCCCAGGTACTCTTCTCAGCTTCCAGCCTTTCTGGATCCATATTCCATTCTGGATGAAACTCCAGGATAACATCAATATTGCGGGTAATGAGATCCTCAGCATTAACCGGAAAGTAACGATAAGTAACCTCGGAAAAAGCATTTACTCCCCCGCACAGACTCCACAACTCATTGATATAGGTCGAGGGTCCGGCCAGATAGAGATGGGCCAGACTCCCCTGCTGGCGGCCAACCACCAACAAAGCTGACACAGACTGAGTCTGGCCTTGAGCAGGTTTTGAGACCAGTCGCAGAGTATCTTCGATATTCTCGATTAATCTCGCTGCCTGCTCAACCATATTAAGAGATTCTCCGATCATTTTAATACTACCCAGGATGTCACCAAGAGTCTCATTGGGTACAGATATTACCCGGAAACCCAAATCTTCCAGTTTTCGCTGATTGTCATTATTCGGGAACTGAAAAATAAGATCCGGTTTTAAAGCCACAATCTTTTCAAAATCAATATTTAGATAACCCCCAACACTCGTGATTTTTTTTACTGCTGGCGGATAATTACAAAAATCAGTCCGGCCTACCAGCAGGTAGTCAGCTTTCAATTTATAGATGATCTCGGTAATATGAGGAGCCAGGGAAATTACCCTCAGGTAGTTTACTGAAGCTTGAGCATATAGACTCTTCCCCAACATAACCAGAATACATACCACAATAAACCCGCTAAGGTGGATTTTTCTGTTCATCCCGGTTGTTAAGGAAATAAAAAAATCCATCAACATTCTGGTTTTATATGTTGGGGACGGTGTCAAATTATGGAAATTTAAATCTTTAATTTTCACCACGTTTACGTTTGTACAGTTTTAGGTTGATCATTATCTTTTCCGATGTCTTAAATTTCGGCCATCCTGTAATCTCAGACAATGAGCGATAACAACCGATACAATAACCATTGTTTTCATCGATTCGACAAATTTTGATACAGGGGGAGGTAATTATTTTTCTTATCATTCATCGCTCACGGATCTTGCAAAAAGTGATATCTCAATAGTTATCGCCAATTGAGGAAATAGAAAGTGAACATAGAATTTCAGCAGGATCATGATAATTTCCATGATCAAACTGAATCAAGGGTAAATCTGTACTGATCAAAGAAAACCCCCAATCTTCCAACAGGAAAATTGGGGGAATATTTCTGATAAAAAACGTAAAGATCACTCTACCCAACCTTCCCGCGAAGGTTTTTACGGGTTCACTCTATCCTGGCCGGTATCCTGACTCTGGGATCATCCTACTAACTCGCCTTCCCATCCCATCCGTTTTGGGACAGTGGCATGCTGAGTTTTGGTTCTCCATTACAGTTGCGGGGCAGTGGCGGCATTTCACCGCGCTTCCCGATACCAGAATAATGAAAAAAGATTGTTAAAGAACGTCTGCGGTTTTAATTTATCCACCACTTCTGAATAAATCAATCAGATTTTAATTGATTTTTTCAGATGACATAACACAACTGTCTTAATAATCTTCTGCCAAGACCAGTTAATAGGGGAAATTAGACGATGAAAATTACACCAGCCCAAATTCCCGGAGTTCTGATCGTTGAGCCCAAAGTATTTCAGGATAGCCGCGGCTTTTTCTTCGAGAGTTATAATCAAAAGCTTTATCACCAGCATGGAATAACGGTAAATTTTATTCAGGATAATCATTCAAAGTCGGTGAAAAATACCCTGCGTGGATTACATTACCAGATTAATCCCGGTCAAGATAAGCTGGTCCGGGTAGTGGTGGGTGAAGTCTTCGACGTAGCGGTAGATATCCGGTTTGGTTCCCCGACCTTTGGCAAGTGGGTGGGAATTTACCTCTCTGCCGAGAATAAAAAACAGGCGTTCATTCCCAAAGGTTTCGCTCATGGATTCTGTGTAAGGAGTAAATACGCAGAATTCGAGTATAAATGCTCAGAACTTTATGCTCCCCATAATGAACGGGGCATATTATGGAATGATCCAGACCTGGGAATTGATTGGCCAGTAAATGATCCAATTTTATCAGAAAAGGATTCCAAGAATATCCCCTTCCGTCAGATTGGGCATGATTTTATATTTTAATTTTTATTGGAGATCCGCTTTTAACCAGTTTAAGAGAGGTAACAGAGACAAGAGAAATTTTAATTTTTGACCTTTTAGAGAGGTGAATAATTGACAATTCCCTTGACATTTTTAAAAATATCTCTAAAATTTGGCGGAATTTGTTTTACACAGACCAGTTCACAGCGCTTAAAATAAGGAGGTAAAATGGCAGACCTTTCGACCAGCTATCTGGGTCTTCATTTAAAAAATCCATTGATCATTGCCAGCAGTACCCTTGTTCAAAATGTAAAGGGAATCAAGGAAGCTGAGGCTGCCGGAGCCGGTGCGGTGGTCCTTCGTTCACTCTTTGAAGAAATAATCCGCGAAGAAACACAAAAACAGCAAGGTGAGGTTTACAGCGGACATCCGGAAGAATATGATTATATTTTATCCGAACTGAACCTGCAATATGGCCCGCAAAATTACCTGAAACTAATCAGCGAGGCCAAAACGAAAGTGAAAATTCCTGTCGTTGCCAGCATCAATTGCACTTCTCCCAAATGGTGGTTGAGTTATGCCAAGCAAGTGGAGCAGGCTGGAGCAGATGCACTGGAGTTAAATTTGTCCCTCATGCCGACCGATCCGGGAAAAACTTCACTGGATATTGAACAAGAATTTCTGAATGTTATTAAAGCCGCCCGTGATAATATCAAATTACCGATCGCAGTGAAAATAGGACCCTATTTTACATCATTAAGTCGTTTTGCCAATCAAATGTGTGGAAGCGGGATAAAAGGACTGGTGCTGTTTAACCGTTTTTACCAGTTTGATATCGATATCGACCAAAATGAAATCGTGGGTGTCAATTGGTACAGTCATCCTTCAGAAATGAGTTTATCACTGCGTTGGATATCTATCCTTTATCGGCACATCAATTGCGAGCTTGCCGCTACCACCGGAATTCATGATGCTAAAGCGGTCATAAAACAACTTCTGGCGGGAGCCCAGGTGGTTGAAATTGCCTCTACCATTTATTTGAATGGTTTCACGGTCGTAAAAAAGATCTTGTCCGAATTGACCACCTGGATGGATCAGCACCACTACCAGAAGATCTCAGACTTCAGGGGCAAGTTAAGTTTGAGTAAGCAAAAAAATCCCGAGTTGTACGAACGCCTGCAATACATCAAAGCTCTTACCGGAATAGAAAAGTAGATTTATTAAAGAATTCGCTGTGAGGTCCCCTGCCCCAGGCAGGGGATTTTTTTTGAAAACTATCCGGCAATTGTTTTTCTGAAAGGCACTTAGACCTATTCAGAAATTAATAATTATTTCCATTTTATTGTATATTTTTTACAGTCAAACAGGAAAATTAAAAGAATTAAATAGATAATTTTTCATAGTTTGGCTAAAATTTTATTTCTCTTGAAAAAAAACTCCTGATTTTTTATTTTGAAAATAAAAAGAAAAATTTTCACATTGTTTTGCTATCGACCTGTTTACTAAACTAATAAAAGATAAACGAACTCACTTGAGGTTTAGTTATGAGTAAACATATCCTGGAAAATCACCTTACTATTATTCAACCCGAAATTTGTAAAGGATGTGGACTATGCATTGCTGCCTGTCCCCAAAATGTTTTAAAATTTCATGAAAAATTCAATACCAAGGGTTACCATTATGCTTATTATGTCGGAGAGGGTTGTACCGGCTGTAACGTCTGTTTTTATGCATGCCCTGAACCGGAGGCAGTAGCTGTCTATAAGAAAGGTCATGTGTTTCCAGAAAATCAGGAGGTAATTCTAAAATGACCAGAGAATTATTAAAAGGTAACTATGCAGTTGTGAAAGGTGCTATACTGGCAGGTTGCCGCTTGTATTTTGGATATCCGATAACTCCTGCCTCAGAAATTGCTGAAGCCGCCTCCAATTACCTCCCTTTAATTGGCGGCACTTTTATCCAGGCTGAAAGTGAAGTAGCTGCAATTAATATGCTATACGGAGCGGTGAGTGGCGGAATTCGTGCCATGACTGCCTCTTCCAGTCCGGGAATCAGCCTTAAACAGGAGGGTATTTCTTATGCAGCCGGGGCGGAACTCCCAATTGTCGTAGTGGATGTAGTGCGTGGTGGACCGGGTTTAGGAAACATTGCACCCGAACAAAGCGATTATAATCAGATTGTAAAAGGTGGCGGACACGGCAATTACAAAAATATTGTTTTAGCTCCTAATAGTGCACAGGAGATGTGCGATTTAACACGTGATGCATTCGATCTGGCCTTTAAATACCGCAATCCAACTTTCATTCTTACCGATGGATTCATTGGCCAGATGATGGAACCAGTTTCATATGCCGAACCAAAAATGGAGTTTCCCCGCGAAGATTGGGCAGTATACGGTGATAGAGAGAGCAAAAGAAATCTCATCAGCTCCATTTATTTGGATCCTGATGAACTGGAGGCACATAACGTAAAACTACAAAAAAAGTATGAGCACGCCCAGGAAAAAGAAGTCCGTTATGAGAATTATCATCTTGATGACGCCAAATTTGTAGTGATAGCCTATGGAATTGTCTCCCGGATGGTTCGTTCTGCCATTGATCAACTGCGGAAAGAAGGTTTAAAAGTAGGAATGCTTCGTCCCATTACTTTGTTTCCCTTTCCGAAAAAGGAAATCAAAGAGATGGCCAATCATGGTACGGCTTTCCTGGTGACCGAAATGAGCAATGGCCAGCTATTAGAAGATGTACGCTTGGCAGCGGAATTTAAGGTACCGGTATATTTTTATAACCGGATGGGCGGCAATGTGCCCGGCTCCGAAGAATTAATTGAACAAATTAAAATTCGCTATCAACAATCATAAATCTTTATTGAGGTGAGGGTATGATAAAGACTGAATGGACCAAGTCAAAAGCATTTTATGATGAATATTTTCGTAATCCCAACCCTGATAAAAAAAGCACTCATTACTGTCCAGGATGCGGCCATGGCAATGTACATAAATTCATGGCCGAAGCCCTGGAAGATTTTGGAGTTATTGACCAGTCAATAATCATCAGTCCGGTGGGCTGCAGTGTATTTGCCTATTATTATTTCGACACTGGCAATATACAGGCTGCTCATGGGAGAGCCGCTGCGGTGGCCACTGGTATTAAGCGGGCCCATCCCCACAGCATCGTGATTAGTTACCAGGGAGACGGGGATCTGGCAGCCATTGGCACAGCAGAATTAATTCATACAGCCAACCGCGGTGAAAATATTACCGTCATATTCATTAATAATGCCATCTATGGAATGACCGGTGGGCAAATGGCACCTACTACTCTGCTGGGACAGAAGACCACTACTTCGCCTCGCGGCCGGGACGCTGCAAATGAAGGCAGTCCCATTCGAGTATGTGAACTGCTCAATACTTTGGATGCCCCGGTTTATCTTGAACGTGTTTCGATACATGATGTAAAAAGCAGGGCTAAAGCCCGTATGGCTGTACGCAAAGCCATTAAAAACCAGATTGATGGCAAAGGGTACTCAATGGTCGAAGTATTGTCTCCCTGCCCTTCCGGATGGAAAATGGATCCGGTTGATTCGCTGAAATGGATCGAAGAGGAAATGATGAAAGTATTCCCACTGGGAGTGCTGCGTGACCGTTCCAATGAAATTCAACCACGCAAAATTGAGAAGCACTATCCAACCAGGGAAGAGATCAAGGAGCAATTGGGATTAAATGAACTGAAAGATAAATTATACCCACAGACCCAGCAGCAGCAATATAAAAATCCGGCTATTAAAGCGGCAGGTTTCGGCGGTCAGGGTATTCTGTTATTAGGAATTGGACTGGCGCAAGCGGGAATGATGGAAGGTTATAATGTTTCCTGGATACCATCTTATGGTCCAGAGATGAGAGGAGGGACCGCCAATTGTCACGTACATATTTCTGATAAGATAGTAGGCTCTCCGGTGGTTTCCTATCCCAGCATTTTAGTTGCCATGAACAGGCCCTCCCTGGAAAAATTTGAAAAAGATGTGATTCCAGGTGGGGTAATTATTTATGATTCTTCCTTGATTGATGTCAAGCCTTCCCGGAATGATGTGGAAATCATGGAAATTCCAGCCACCAAAATGGCCGATGAATTGGGAAACACCCGAATTGCCAACATGGTGATATTGGGAGCATTGGTGGGGTATACTGCTATTCTGAATAAAAATACCTTGATCGACACCTTGCCATATATCATTACCCGGCAGAGATTGATAGAGATCAATAAAAAGGCAGTGGAAAACGGATTTGACTTTGGTGCCAATAAGGCTTTAAAAGGTTGTCCACAGAATTAGATTTTTTATCAATCTTGGGAAAAAGATGGATAACCGAGAGGGGAGAAATAAATAGTCCAAATATAAATGAAATATTTAACAAAATATTTTTTTAATATTGACTTTTTTAAAAATTCAACTATATTTGAGGCCAATTGTTAATAATTTAACAATTGTGAACAACTGGATAAACCACTTACCTGGTAGAAAAACATGTCCAGGGCCTTATGAAAGAAATGGTAGAAGTTTGGCAGGATTAAGTTCACAACGAATAAATAAAATGCTAAAACTTCACTTCAAGGTGGAAATATAGCATTACTTCTGTGGAAAAAAGTTTTTTTATCGCAAATTGTGAATAAATGAACGTTTTTGTAGGCTCATAATTCATAAAGAAAAAACAAGTTACTGGCACAATTTTCACTCCCTGTAAGTGACAGGGCGGAGCTATGCCAGAAAGGTTAGAAAAGATAAAACAGTGGATTAAAAATGTATCAGATTTCTCAAGATCGTCTTGTGGCTGCCATTAAAAAACTGAACCATCACTATCCCATCGTGCTTCCCATTCAAAAGGATACTGAATACTCGCTGAAATTTTTCGGTGTGGATGCCTGGGTTGATAATCAATGGAAAATCTCACCTATCCGGACACCTCAACCCCTTAAAAGCTTTTTCTACCCTCCCAAACAGAATGTAACAAAATATCCTCAAAGTGAAAAGCAGGTAGAAAAGCTGCAGTCACTGGTAATAATTGGTTCAAAGGCCTGCGATATAAATGCCTTGAAAATAATTGATAAGGTATACCGCGAAGGTGATTATCCAGATCCTTACTATCTCCGAGCCAGAGAGAAGAATATCATCATTGCCAGTGATTGCCTGGATGCCGGAAAATTCTGTGCCTGTACGCTGATGAATTCCCTGCCCTACCCGGAAAAAGATTTTGACTTGAATCTCTCTGCTGCTGATGAGAATATCCTGATTGAGGTAGGTTCTGAACAGGGAGAAAAACTGCTGAAAGATTTCTTTGGTGATATTAAAAAAGCCAGCGAAGCTCAACTGGCGCAGAGAGATAAAAACAGACAGAGCGTCATTGAGAAATTGAAAGAAATCAACCGAGAATTCCAATATTTTCAGAGCCATCAGGAGGCAATTGAACGTCATTTAAAATCCAAGGAGTGGAAAGAATTAAGCAAAACCTGTGTCGAGTGCGGCATCTGTACCCAGATCTGTCCCACCTGTTATTGCTTTCTGCTGTTTGATCAACCTTCCGAGAAACGCTATGAGAGAATAAAAGTGTGGGATTCATGTTTTTTTGCCGGGTATTCCCGAATGGCCGGAGGATTAACCCCCCGTCTGGGTCTGGCCGATCGATTTAAGCACCGCTTCTACCATAAATTTGATTCTTTTGTGACCAATTTCGGAGTAGAAGCCTGCACCGGTTGCGGCCGTTGCTCGGAAGGGTGTATGGGAAATATTGATCTACGAAAAGTATTGCAAGAACTGGAAAAGAAAGTGGTTCTATTAGAAAAAATAGAATTATCGTGATAAATCATTCATATTAAGCAAAGAGTCAATTCAAATGGAAAAAATGTTAAAAAAAACTTCACAAGAATACAAAATGGAAAATATTTATTATCCATTGGAGACAAAAGTACTGGATGTTATCACCGAGACTCCTACCATCAAGACTTTAGTTTTAAAACCCCCGGTGGAAATTCCGTTTAAAGCAGGTCAGTTTATGCAGCTTACCATCTTTGGTGTTGGAGAAGCTCCCTTTACTCCCTCATCTTCACCATATCATTTAGAAACAATGGAAATTACCATTCTCAAAGCCGGTCATCTCACTGAAGCGGTCCATCAGCTCAAAGCAGGAGATAATGTGGGTTTACGCGGTCCTTTCGGGAAAGGATTTCCGTTAGAAAAATTTGAAGGTAAAGAAATATTGGTGGTAGGAGGCGGGGTGGGATTAGCACCCCTGCGGGCTCTTCTCAATGATCTTTTTCACAATTTGAACAAGTACAAACGCGTTTCCATAAAATACGGAGCAAGGAATCCATCCGAATTGAGTTTTCAGCGCCAATATGATGATTGGAAGAAATTACTTCATGTAGATTTTGAGTGTACGGTAGACCGGTCAGACGGAAAATGGTCCGGGAAAGTAGGTTTGGTAACCGAATTACTGGAAAATACCGGTATAGACTTGAATAATTCCTATGCAGTTTCCTGCGGCCCGGAAATTATGTTGAAATTTGTCACCTTGAAATTGCTGAGCGTCGGTTTCAAACCCGAGCAGATATATCTCTCTATGAACCGTAAGATGAGCTGTGGAATGGGAATATGCGGCCGCTGTAATATTGGTCCATACTATCTCTGCAAAGACGGACCGGACATGAATTATGCAAAAATTCAGAAATATCCGGACGTATTCGGTTAGAATTGTCAGAAGCTGAATTCTTTTAATTGAATAATTCATCAACCTTAAAATCAATAAATACTGCTATGAATGAACAACATGTATTTGATCTGCCAAACAAACCGGAATTTCAAGTAACCTGCCCTTTTTGTTCGGTTGGCTGCAGATTTAAGATCCTGAAAGGTTTTAATGAGGTTATCTTTTCCAATAAGACCCAGGATGTTTTAGATTTTGACTATGCCAATGCGATCAATGAAGGATCTCTATGCCCCAGAGGACACTTTTCTTATGAATTGCTTTCCCATCCCATGCGGTTAGGAAGAGCGTATCATCGAAATAACGGCAAACTTGAATCTGAAATCCCGGAAATCATTTTTCAGAATATTGCGGCTGACTTGAAAAAAAATCCCTCCAAGGCACCGCTGGCCATTCTGATCAATCCAATGCTTTCACTGCATGATATCAGGGCATTGTTGGATTTTGCCAATAATAATCAGATAGAGGCCATCGATTTCGTATCTCCGCTGGACCGTCACCTTTTCCGGGCGATGATTGATAATCCTTTCGAATATCCCAGATGTGATGACCCCCGGATCCTGAAAAATCTGAACTATAGCCTATGCATCGGTGATGTATTCACCAAAAATCCGGTATTAAGCCGTCATCTGTTAAAAGCCAAATATGCTTTTCGTCAAAATGCCTTATTTTGCATCAATCCGGTCTCAACCAGAACCAGCTGGTTTGCAAACATTCCCCTGGAAAATATTCCCCACACTGAACCCTTATATTTGGCTTATTTATTTCAAAAAATTTATTCTGCTAAAAAGAACGATTCCGGTAATAAAGAATTTCAGACCTTGAATCAGTTGATATCAGACCACTTAGGCAAGTTAATACCCTCGACCATTCCGACCGATAAACAAAAATACCTGGATTTTATTGCAGAATTCCTTTTATCACCTAAAAAATCGGCAATATTTTTTTCCACCCATCATTATAATAGTCTTGGAAGTTACATCACTGCTCTGCTTTGCACTGGAATTAGTTTTTTAACTCATTGCTATTTTATTCCGCTGTATTCTGACGGCAATTTCAATGCGATTGAGCAATTCTCAAAGGAGGTATATCCTAATCTATATCTCGGTAAAAAACCATTGCTGCACACTGTTATAAATCAGCCTTTCAATTACCTTTTCGCAGTCGGTTGGAATCCGCAAACCTATTTTCCCGGAAATATTGAATTTCCCGAGAAGTCCAAATGGATCATATCGTCCATGGTTCAGGATAATTATCCAAAAAATACCTTTGCTCTGCTACCGGATGCTCATCTCTATGAGAAAATGGATCTGAGGACCAACTTCGTTAGCTGGCAATCCATTGGCTCTTCTCCAGTGAAGTCACCAATTGGCTCTGCACAACCGCTGGCTCATTTCATCTATTTATTTTATCAAAAAGCGGCAGAAAACCAAATTTCACTTAAAGTGAGCGGACTTCCCAAGCAGACCGCCAGCTGGGATGAAAATCTTGATAAAGAAATGGGCCACTATGTTAAAATATTTGAGGAATTGAGTAGAGGCGAAGGTATCTGGCTCATCCCCTACGAGCATATGGCTCATTATAAAGATGCCCAACTCACGCAATACTCATCCTGGGCACAACGAGACTGTATTGATGAACACATAACTATACCTGCCGAGATTGCCCGTCAACGGGGAATAAAAAATAATCAATTTATTTTTATTCAAGGAAAACAACACCGAGAAGAATTTAAGACCAACATCGGCATCCACCTTCCTCCGGATCGTTTAGTGGCCTATGCGCACTATCTGCCAGTTCGGAAAATGATGAATGGGGAATTTGCCGGTCATAACCAGGAATATTATTTCTGGTGTCCAAAGATCCAGCTCTAGATCGTAACTGGATCTTTTAAAACAAAATCAATATGTACCGAATGGAGTAATGTTCATGCAACAAGTTGAAAAACGAATTGTGGTTAACCTGGATCTCTGTATTGGTTGTCACAGTTGTTCAGCCGCCTGCCACTACGGCCATCATCAACAAACCAATTTAGTGGCTGGTGAAGTGACGGATATTGCCGAAGTACCGGCCAACTGCCGTCATTGTGCCAATCCGGCCTGTATGGAAGGATGCCCCACCGGAGCATTATTCAAAGATGAATTCGGCTATGTCCGCCGTTCTAAGTTACTATGTGTTGGCTGCCGTTCTTGCGCGTTGGCCTGTCCGTTTGGGGTTATCGGCTATGAATTCACCCGTCATATTTCTCCCAAATGCGATTTATGTATCGATCGGGTGGTCGAAGGGAAAATTCCGCGCTGTGTTTCGGCCTGCACCAGTGGTGCATTGCAATTCCTTGAATTGCTGCAGGAATCTATCAGCCAGACACTGGTGGGCGGACGGTTTGTGGCTCATTCAAAAGTACGACGTATGTAAACTATACAAATTCTGAAAATAAAAAAGGAGAGCGGCATGATCTGTCCTGCCTGCAAAACCAAAAACACCAATGATTCAAATTATTGTAAAGAATGTGGTACGGTATTAAAAGACCAGGTGAAAGACTATCAAAAAACCCTGCAGAGTGCCACCCGCTTTGAAAATGAAGGTCAATTAAATGAAGCACTCTCAGAATTTCTCAAAGCAGACCAGCTGCAAAGAACACCCGAAATTTCATTGCATATCGGGAATTTATTGTATCGTTTAGGCAAACTAGACGAATCGATTGAGAGATATCAACTATGCCTGGAATTAAAACCCAACCAGGCCGGTGCTCACTACGGCTTAGGCCTGGCATTATACCGCAAAGCCAAGATCAGTGAAGCAATACAGCAATTCAAAAAAACTCAAAAAATTGATCCTGACTTTGTATTAGCCTACTATTGGTTGGGAATCTGTTACTCTCACCATGGCCAATTGCAAGAAACCTGTGCCACACTCAGTAAGCTGCTTGATAAAAATCCCGAATTTACAATTGCCTATTATCACCTGGGAGAGGCCTGTTCGCAGCTGGGAAACGTGGATGAAACCATTAAAAATTTTGAAAAAGTAACTCAACACAATCCGCAGGACGCTTCGGCATTTTTCGAGTTGGGTTTGGCCTATTATAAAAAGGGCGAACTTGATAATTCCATAAACAGCTTTAAAAAAGTCCTGGAATTGGATCCAGAGCACGAGAGGGCGAAAAACAATCTTAAATCACTGGAAGACGTAAGGGTTCATTTCTATTAATAGCTGTTCTGGTAATTTAATTATGCAAGATACTCTTTAGAAAATATCGCGAGTTGACTATAAGGAATACATGATGGAAAATCTGGTTTTATATCTTCTGGCCTTTCTCGTTTTTCCGGGATTTTTATTTACCAGTACTTTCGGACTGGTGGTCAGTTGGATAGATCGCAAGGTCTCAGCCCGTATCCAATGGCGGGTTGGGCCTCCTTTCTTTCAGCCCTTTTATGATCTGTTCAAACTTTGGCAGAAAGAATTAATTATTCCCAGAAGTGCTAAAGGTATGGCTTTTATCATAGCGCCCTTTATTGGACTAGCAGCTACTTCCCTGCTGGCATCAATTATAGGAATAATCAATTTAAATCCAGAATATCAGTTCGTCGGGGATGTGATTGTCATCGTTTATCTGATGATGATTCCTCCCCTGGCAATCATCTGGGGAGGTTTTTCATCAGGTAATCCGTTAGCCGCCTTAGGGGCCAACCGGGAAATAAAATTAATGATGGGTTATGAGCTTCCTTTTATCCTGGCAGTTGTTACAGTTTTCTTCAAAGTGGGCAGTATCTCATTAGGTGAAATCATTCAGTACCAGCAAGTTCACGGGGCTTTGTTAAATCACCCTTCCATGCTGGTGGCCTTTGCGGTTTCACTCTTGTGGCTGCAGGCAAAACTTGGTGAAATACCTTTCGATATCAGCGAAGCTGAATGTGAAATCATGGAAGGACCCTTTATTGAATATTCCGGTCCTCTGCTCGGTGTTTATAAAGTGATGATGGCTATGCTGCATGTGGTATGTCCCTGGTTTTTAATCAGCATTTTCTGGGGAGGTACTTCCATGCAAGGTTGGGGAATTTTATGGTCTGTGCTGAAATTTGTTTTCATCATCGTACTGGTAATTATCATAAAAAATACTAATCCACGAGTACGGATTGATCAGGCAGTAAAATTCTTTTGGGGCTGGGTAACCCTGTTAGCCCTGATTGCCATGGTTCTGATGTTTCTTGGTTATTGAGATCATAAACCTGTACAATCTTTGACTTAGATGAAATCGATTCAAATCTGGAGCTTTTAGTTATGCCGAATTTATCCACCCGTTGGTTAAAAAAGTCTCCCTGGGTTTATCATGTCGGTACCGGGGGATGTAATAATTGTGACATTGAAATTCTGGATTGTCTGACACCCCGTTTTGATGTAGAGCGATTCGGGATAAAACTGGTGGTCAGCCCGCGTCATGCTGACGTATTATTAGTTAGCGGGCCGGTAGCCTATCATATTAAACCGCGTCTTCAGGAAGTATACAAGCAGGTACCAAAACCATGTGTGGTAGCCTGTATTGGTGCCTGTGCCTGCAGCATGGGAATATTCAAAGATGCTTATAGCGTAGCCGGTCCGGTAGATAAAGTGATCAAAGAGATTGACCCAAATGCCATCTTTGTCTATGTCCCAGGATGTCCCCCTAAGCCCGAGACCATGATCATGGCTTTGGTAAAAGCTTTACAGAAAATTTAGAACGATATCACAAATGATTATACCAGATTTGAACCGACATTTATTCAATAGATATCAGCAGGAGCGAAAAAAAATATGAAGATTCAGGAGTTCATAGAAATCCTCAAATCCAAATCAAAATTCCCATTTGAGGTTCAGCAGCATTCAGAAAAGCGGGTATATATCAGGATAGCCCGTGAAAATCTGAAAGACATCGCGATTGTGATTTTCAAAGAAATGAATGCCAAATTCTCCATCGCTTCTGGAGTACATATTCGCGAAGGCTTTGAGGTATTATATCATTTCACATTCGATAAGGACAAGTTTATTTGTACGGTGAGGACCCTGGCACCTCACGACGATCCCAAACTGGATTCCTTGGTTTCCATTATTCCCGGGGCTACCTGGATTGAAAGAGAGATCTATGACATACTGGGAGTGCAGTTTCTTGGACATCCAAACCTGAAACGTCTGGTAAAAGCCGAATTTTTAGGTGAGAAAGAATTTCCTTTCCGTAAAGACTTTAATATAAAAAAATTCAAAGAAGATCATGGGTTGGCACCAAAGATAAGCTTTATTCAACCAGTGGAGCAGACCGTAAAAAAATCAAAGTAATGTATCAATAGTATTGAAGGTTAAACTATTTCTTAACAATTTAGCAGCTGAAATATTTTAAGGAGTTTTGAATGCGCTCAATTATACCCATCGGACCATTTCATCCTCTGCAGGATGAGCCGGAAAATTTTCTGTTGACGGTTGAGGGTGAAACGGTGGTCGATATTGATGTTAATATTGGATATATTCATAAAGGTATTGAATTATTAGCCCAACAAAAAACGTATGATCAGACCGTATTTCTGGTAGAAAGGATCTGCGGGATTTGTTCCATAACTCATACCGTCTGTTTTTGTAATGCAGTGGAAGATCTTTTAAAAGTTGAGATCCCCGAACGGGCAAAATATATCCGGACTATCCTGGGCGAGATTGAACGTATTCACAGCCACCTGTTATGGATGGGTCTGGCAGGTCATTTCATAGGCTATAATACGGTTTTTATGTGGACCTGGAAATACCGCGAACCGATTTTGGACATGATGGAGTACCTGACCGGTAACCGTCAAAGCTGCGGGATGCTCAAAGTGGGGGGAGTAAGAAGAAACCTGGAGGACTCAAGATTTCCGGCATTATTGAAAACTCTGAGTGAAATGGAACCAAAAATAAAAATGCTGGCTGAGGCAGTGCAGGACGATCCGGTTCTAAAAGCTCGTTTGGAGGGGGTAGGAGTGCTCACCAAAAAAGATGCGATTGATTATTGTGTGGTCGGACCGACTGCTCGCGCTTCGGGAGTTGATATTGATGTACGGAGGGATGACCCTTATGCGGCATATCCTTATCTGGATTGGAATGTGATAGTATTAAATGGCGGTGATGTGTATTCAAAATTCCTGGTACGGGTATTGGAAGTCCTGGAGGCAATTAAGATTCTGCGCCAGGCAGTTAAGCAAATTCCGAAAGGCGATTTCTTATTAGAGATCAAAGAAATACCACCCGGTGAGGGCATCGGCCGTTATGAAGCCCCGCGGGGAGAAGATATTCATTACGTCCGTTCAAACGGGACTAATTTTCCTGAGAGATTAAAAGTGCGGGCACCCAGTTTTATTAATATTCCCTCTTTCACTGCCTCCTGCATTGGACAACAGATCGCCGATGTTACCATTACCCTGGCAGCAGTGGATCCCTGTTACAGTTGCACCGAGCGAATGATTTCCGCCCGGGACCTGTCCGGAAATAAAAAATATTCCCAAAAGGATCTGCTGGAAATCAGTCATCAGAAAACCCTGGAGATCTCCCGGAATTTGGCCAGACCGGCAGATTTACCTAAACTGAAAAAATATCTCTGAGTGTCTAATAAATAAAGCTCATACTTTCCATTGGCAGTAGTTGTAAATATTGGATCGGAGTCCATTCAATGAATCTTTTACTCTTTATTTACCTTCCGATAGCAACCGGATTACTGAGCCTGATCATTCCACGAAAATGGCGTTATTTACAGGAGACAATTACCATCATCGGGAGTGCGATCTTTTTGGGATATGCCATTCAAGGATTTTATTACCCGGATCAGTCAATCCGAATTCCCTGGTTCCAACTTTCCATCATTGATTTTGCTTTCGATTTCAGGCTATATCAGTTCTCCCGCTTTTTATTAATCTTTCTGGGATTATTTACTTTTTTAACCTCTCTGTATTCCCTGGGATTTTTTAAGGATAAAAAAATATCTCAGCTCTACTTCCCCTTCCTGTCATTTACCCTGGCTGGTTCGGCGGCTATTGTGCTGGCAGATAATTTTTTTGTATTTCTGGTGGCCTGGGAATTGGTTACCCTTCTGTTATTCTTCCTGATCGCTATGGGACAAAGTAAGGCAGCTGCGATGGCGGCGGGAAAAGCTTTTGCCATCTTAGGATTTACTGATGTCGCCTTACTGCTGGCAGTGATTGCCCTGCCAGTTATCTATGATACCTGGACAATCAGTGCCCTGAAAATTACCTTGAATGATCCATTTTCGATCATGATCTTTGTCCTCATGTTTATCGCTGCCATTGCTAAAGCCGGAGCTATTCCGCTGCATTCCTGGATTCCTACTGCAGCTGAAAGCGCTCCCTTGCCGGTGATCGCATTTCTGCCCGCTTCGCTGGATAAATTACTGGGTATTTACCTCTTAACTAGAATTTGTCTGGATACTTTTATTTTACCAGTGGATTCTACCCTTTCTTATGTCATTATGACGATAGGGGCAATTACTATAATAGTAGCTGATTTTGTGGCGGTAGTTCAAAACGATCTAAAACGACTTCTCTCCTACTGTGCCATTAGCCAGGTCGGTTATATGGTGCTGGGGATTGGTACGGGTAATCCCATCGGTATCGCCGGTGGTATTTTCCATATGTTAAATCACGCTATCTATAAAAGCTGTTTATTCTTCTCGATTGGAGCAGTAGAAACAAAAATGAAGACCACTGATTTGGATAAATTAGGTGGCCTTTCCAAAAGTATGCCCATCACCTTTACTGCCTGTTCGATAGCGGCACTATCGATATCAGGTGTACCACCTCTTAATGGTTTCGTTTCCAAGTGGATGATCTATCAGGGATTGGTAGAAGGGCGGACTACCATTTATATGATCTTCTTAGCGCTGGCGATGTTTGGCAGTGCCTTAACGCTTGCCAGTTTCCTGAAACTGTTGTATGGCACTTTTATGGGCCAAAAATATGAAGAGAAAGGAACACCTGTCAGCGAAAAAACAGAAGGAAATTATGCTGATGTTCACTGGAGCATGATTATCCCAATGGTGATATTAGCAATCTTGTGCATTCTCTTTGGTATATTCGCTTATCTCCCAATTAATGGATTCATCAGTCCGATCATCAATATGCAATTTGGCGAGATTTCACAAATAATGGCTATCGGAACGGCACTGTGGGATCCTACTCTGGCTACTACCCTTCTACTGGTAGGACTATTATTAGGAGGATTGATATTTTATCTCAGCCGAATTAAAGTTCGGGAAACAGAAGCTCTCTTCATTGGCGGAGAAAAATTTGAAACCAAGAAAGAACGGCTGCTGGCCGGCAATTTTTATGAATTTTTGGAGAAGACCAAAGTACTAGGAGGTTTTCTAAAAGAAAGCAACAGAGGTATTTTTGATATTTATAATCTCAGCAGTGGCATCGGTTCCATTGCCGTAAATGTCCTTAAGAGAATGCATGATGGCATTCTATCTACCTACTTGGCCTGGTGTGTTATTGGTTTGGGAATTTTAAGCTTTTTACTTCTGATCCTATGATTTAAGGAGATGTCTTCCCATTCAGTTTGATAATATAGAGAAAGAATTTTAGCAAAACAGATAGAAGGACCACTTATGTTAATTTTATTTTATGCCTTGTTAATTTTTTGTATTGTAGGATCGATCATTGCCATCGAGATCAGAAATATTCTGGCCTCCGTTATTGCGGCGGGAGCAGTCGGGATGGCCTTGTCTATCCTATTTTTATTCTTAGGTGCTCCTGACATTGCCATCACCCAGGTGGTGGTGGAGATCATCGTTCTTATTGTATTGATCCGTTCAACGGTTTCTCTGGATAATACTTCACCAACTAAACACCGTGATACCTTTGCCATACTGAGCAGTCTCATTTTTTTCGGTCTTTTTCTGGTATTTGCCTTCATGGCTTTTCAAGGTTTACCCAAATTTGGCGAACCGCTGATGAAAGTAGCTTCAAATTACTTGCGAGACAGTGTCACTCAAACCGGTGCATCGAATGTGGTGATGGGAATTATTTTAGATTATCGTGCTTACGACACCCTGGGAGAGGCTACGGTAATTTTTACCGCTATTCTGGGATCCTTTGTCGTTCTGCGAGCCAAGGGTAAGAAAAGAAAGGAAGAATCTGACCGGGTGAAGGTAGGAATACCAGATAAAGAAGATCTTCCGAAAACCTTGATCGAGGTAGAAGAATAAAATAATTCTTTCATCCATCTATTCATATCGCTGATTGCAAATGAAAAGAAAATCATAAAACAGGACAAAAATTAAATGGAAGGCATGACTTTTATCGTTAAGACAATCACCAAACTTCTGATCGGTGCTATATTTCTGTTTGCGATTTATATTACATTTTATGGCCATCTAACACCTGGAGGAGGTTTTGCCGGTGGTATCATGTTGGCCTGCGGATTCATCCTGCTCACGTTAGCATTTGGTAAAAAAATGTCTCTGGGAAAACTAAGCGACTTCTGGGCAAGTCTTATAGACAATCTGGGTGCAATTACTTTCTGGTCAATCGGAATGCTGGGATATCTGTCTGGATATTTTTTCATGAATTTCATCGAGAAGAGTAATCCTTTCGGTCTATTCAGTTCCGGGACTATTCTGATATCTAATATCGCAATATGCCTAAAAGTGGGATCCAGTATTTTCGCAGTTTTTTTGGCCCTTACCATTTTTGGACGATTTATCTCAGATCTGATCGCCTCCGAAGATGAAGATTAAACAGCTGATTTTTCAGATGGTGCTATGTTCATATTAAAATAAAGGTCTTACAACATGTTAATTTACTTTTTAAACTCTATTCTGTTCGTATTGGGTTTGTACTGTCTCATCGCTAAAAAACATCTGGTAAAGAAGATCATCGGAATGACAATCATGGATTACGCGATTAATCTATTCATCATACTATTAGGTTACAAGAAAGACGGAATACCACCAATTCTATTGCCTGATATGGATATCAATACTTTCCTTCAGCAGAGCGTTGATCCGATCCCGCAAGCACTGGTATTAACTTCTATTGTCATCGGTTTAAGCACCCTTGCCCTGATGGTAGCTATTTCGCTGAGACTTTATGAAAAATATAAAACGTTCGATATGAGTGAAATTAGACGTTTGCATGGTTAAAAATTTACATCAGAACATGTTAAACTATTGAAATCAATTTGAAGGTTAAGAGGTAAAAAATGGAAAGTTGGCTCCCGATTTTTGTAGTTGCTCCTCTGGGAATGGCATTTTTCAATCTGATCATTACTAAATTTGTCCGGCATGTTTCTCCCTATCTCACTTTATCGGTTGTCATTTTTTTATTAGGGCTTTCATTGTTCTTCCTGGGTCATGAACCATTTTTCTATGCGGTAGGCGGTTGGCAACCGCCGCTGGGAATAACCTTAGTCTGGGATTCTCTCAGTCAGCTCCTGATCCTTATTGTATCAATCATTACCCTGGCAGTAACGCTTTTCGCTATTCCTTATATGCAGCAATATACTGCCCAAAATAAATTTTATTCGCTCTACCTGTTAATGATTGCCGGAATGAATGGGGTGATTCTTACCGGGGACTTTTTCAACCTGTTTGTCTTTATGGAAATTGCCTCAATTGCCTCCTATGCTCTGGTAGCCTTCGGAGTAGAGGCTGAAGAGTTGGAAGCTTCTTTCAAATATCTCATTCTGGGCGGGGTTTCTTCGACCATCATCCTGTTGGGAATTGCATTGCTGTATGCCGCCACCGGTACCCTGAATATGGCCGATATTTCAGCCACTATTCAACAGGGAGTATCTAAGAATGTGCTGTTCTTTACTTTCGCATTATTTCTAATGGGCTTCGGTCTCAAATCAGCCCTGGTACCATTTCATGCCTGGCTGCCTGATGCCCATCCTTCAGCACCGGCACCGATTTCGGCAATGCTTTCCGGCTTGATCATTAAAGCCCTGGGAATTTACAGCGTGGCCCGGATATTTTTCATCATCTTCGGAATTGTTCCTATTATTAAAACCATTCTCATGGTTCTGGGCGCCTTATCCATGGTCATCGGAGTATTTTTAGCTGTGGGCCAATGGGACTTCAAACGATTATTGGCCTATCACAGCATCAGTCAAATGGGTTACGTGATGGTGGGAATTGGATTGGCCACTCCCCTGGGAATTTTAGGCGGACTGTTTCACTTACTGAATCATGCAGTATTCAAGTCCCTGTTGTTTTTATGTTCCGGTGCTTTTGAGTATACTACCGGAACCCGGCAGTTAAAACAATTGGGCGGCCTGATCAGAAAAATGCCCTGGACCGGATCAAGCTGCTCAATAGCGGCGCTATCTATTTCTGGGGTACCTCCTTTTAACGGATTTTGGAGTAAATTTATCATTATTGTAGCCCTGTTCCAGTCGCAAAATTACCTCCTGGCTATTATAACGGTATTCGTAAGTTTCATGACACTGATTTCCTTTGTTAAAGTTCAAAAATATTCGCTGTTTGGCGTACTTCCCAAGAAGCTTCAGGACATTAAAGAGGTCCCGGTACTGATGGTTTCTGGAATGGTAATACTGGCCCTGCTCTGCATTGGTTTAGGGGTATTATTTCCGGTATATGGTGTTTCCATACTTGAATCTGCCCGCAATCTGATGCTGGAACCGGCCCGGTACCTGCAATATGCCATGCCGTAATTCTGGGGATGGAATTTGAAAAAAAATATTCTGCTTATTTAGATATGTCTTGAAATCAGGAGTTTATAATATGCTTAAAAAAGTGATTGAACTTTTACTTCTCTTAGGTATCTGGATCGCCCTGGTATGGTCAATACAGGTGGCTGATGTAATAGCAGGTTTTCTGGTTTCCCTGGTGGTGGTACTCATTTTCAGCGATATTTTTCCGGCTGAAGTTTTTAAAATGTTCAATCCTGTAAGGATATTTTGGTTTCTCCTTTATATCCCGGTATTTTTATGGGCAGTAATCAAATCCAACCTGGATGTTACCTACCGGGTATTTCATCCAGAAATACCGATCCGCCCGGGTATTGTAAAGGTAAAAACTTCCCTGAAAAGTGATATTGCCAAGACCTTTCTGGCAAATTCCATCACCCTCACTCCCGGTACCCTGACAGTTGATTTTATCGATGATAATCTTTATGTACACTGGATCAATATTGTATCTGAAGATCCGGAAGTAGAGACTAAAATCATTGTCAAAAAATTTGAAAAATATTTAAAAAAGATTTTTGATTGATAATATTTTATTGAAAAATACGAATAACTCTGGAGTTAAAATGGAATTTTTTTTAATCCTGCTTTTGATCTGCAGTTTCCTCTGCTTATACCGGGTTGGAGCCGGGCCCACTCCCCCTGACCGGACAGTAGCGATTGATATTTTAGGTATCCTGATGGTTGGATTTTGTGCGATCTTATCGCTGTATACCGGAAAAGATCTTTATATGAACGTGGCTATTTCCTGGGCATTGCTGGCTTTTATCGGGACTATAGCCCTGGCAAAATATTTAGAAGGGAGAACTTTTGATGAGTGATCTGGTGATGACTTTACTTTCAGTAGGTGTATTTTTTAATTTTGCAGGTTGTATTGGATTAATCAGATTTCCAGATATTTATAACCGCCTGCAGGCTTCCACCAAATGTGTAACTCTGGGGACTATTCTGATACTGCTGGCAATAGTAATCCATTTTGGATGGAACAGCATTTCTATCAAAGCAATTTTTTGCGCGGTCTTTATTCTGCTGACTGCGCCGGCTGCGGCCCATGCCATTTCCCGTGGCTCCCATCGGGCAGGCTTCCCCTTGTGGGAAGGAAGCATCATGGACCGCTATCGCGATGATTTTCCCCAGAAGCCGCGTGAATGAACGAAATTAACGATTGATATGATTTATCCGCTATTGGAGGTTTGAGCATGTATCTACCAAAAATCCGGGAATTAAAAGAAGCAATTACCGCCCTGATAAAGGGACCTTATACGCACCCTTTTCCCAAATTACCGACACCGGTTCCCGATAATTTAAGGGCAGCACCGAAATATTTTAAAGACTATTGTATTGGCTGCGGTGCCTGCGGTGAGGTATGCCCAGCCCGTGCCATAAAGGTTGAGGATATTACCAGCAATGGAAAACCAATCCGCAGATTGACTTGTGATTATGCCAATTGCATTTTTTGCGGGGAATGTCATCTGAATTGTACCACCGAAAAAGGCATCCAGTTGACACCGGAGTATGAACTCTCTTATTTTGAGGAAAAAGAAGCCCTGGAAATTATTGAACATGAACTGGTGCTATGCGAGATTTGCGGCGGGGTGATCGCTCCCAAATCTCAACTGCTGCACCTTTATGAAAAATTAGGAACTATTGCTTATTCAAATCCGACGATTTACCTGACTAAAATGGAAGAATTTCAATTGATCGATGAGTCGGCTCGCCAGGAAGACCGGCAAATAGACCGCTGGGATATGGTTCGAGTAACCTGTCCCACTTGCCGTCGAAATATCCTCCTTAAGGAAGAATGGGGTTAACTGAATGTAAGATTTTGTTATTAATAAAAGCATTTATTAAAGAGCCATACCGAATCCTTTTCAAGTATGGCTTTTTTATTTTTCTAACCCTCCATATATTTTCTATTTAGGAAATAGAAAAAAATCCCATATGGATTACGAACAACTCAAACAAATCATATCATCAAAGCCTCTCATCATCGGAATCGGTAATGAACTCCGGGGTGATGACGGAGCCGGAATTATTCTGGTTCAAAGAATACAGACCTCCGGATATAAAAATACCCTGATCGTTGGAGGAACACCTGAGAATTATCTTCAGAAAATTATTACTATGCCTAGTGAAAGCCGGCTCTGGATTGATGCAATAAATTGGGGAAGTTCAGCTGGTGGATTCAAAATTTTTCAGAAGGAGGAGATCAATCATTTTGCAATTTCCACTCACAATTTTTCCCTAACCGTTATTACAAAATTCCTGAACGAATTCCGTCCGATACCCGATTTCTTTTTAGGGATACAACCGCAAAACCTGGCACTGGGAGAGTACCTGAGTACTCCAGTGGATCATATCGTAAATGAATTGGCCGGAATAATAACCAAACAGCTGGAGAAGAGTGGTCTAATCTGAGGGTTTTCGTCTAAACAGGAAATACCAATTCTGATTTAGAAGTATTTTACTGACCAGAGATGTAAATTAAAGGCAGGGGTTATGAAACCTGATCGAACACATCTGCCATCATTTGTGAAACTCTTTGGAGGTTGAATACTACCTTCACTAAAAGGCAAATTTCAACAGCAAAATAATAACCAAACCTATTACTATAACAGGAACCAAAGGAATTAGTACTGCCAGTAACACAGGTAGAATGACCAAGGGGATCAAAATCAGTAGTACCATGACTGAAATGGCTCCCAAAATTATTTTAATCGGAAGGGTAATGATAAACACACCAGCTTTTAAAATCCACACCGCTAATTTGATTGCAGCAAATAGGAAGATAACAATCAATAAGGCGATTACTATTTCCATTTTCTGTCCTTCTTTTAGCTTTTGCTATTCGACTTACGGTAAAAGAATTTTGATGTTTCATTATAATTTAAATCAGATTATTTTTCAAATATATTAATTGCTATCAACCGAGTGAAGAGAACCTATATAATAAATCAGAAACAGGAAAGGCCGGAGAATGAAAATTAATCAGAAAAAAATGATAGAACGCTTTTTGAGATATGTTCAGATAGATACCCAATCGGATGAAAATTCTACGACTTATCCCAGCACCGAAAAACAACTTGAACTTTCGAAGCTGCTGGTAAAGGAAATTAAAGAGATAGGAATAAAGGAGGTGGAGCTGACAGATCATGGTTATGTTTTCGCTACCTTACCTTCTACTCTCCCCAAAAAGTATGATAAAATAGTTCCTATTATTGGACTCATTGCACACGTTGATACTTCACCGGATGTGTCTGGTTCCGGAGTGACGCCGGTTATTCATCAGAATTATCAAGGAGGAGAAATCAGCCTTCCCAAAGATCAGGCTCTCGTCATTCAACCGGAAACCGATCCGGCAATAGAAAAATGCCTGGGGCATGACATCATAACCTCGGACGGTACCACCCTGTTAGGAGCGGATAACAAAGCCGGGATAGCTGAAATCATGACAGCCGTGGAATTTCTTGTTAACAATCCCAGTGCCCTTCACGGAGAAATAAGATTCGCTTTCACAGTGGATGAAGAGGTGAGTCAGGGTACTAAATATTTTGATCCAAAAATATTTGCTGCCAAATATGCCTATACTATTGATGGAGAAACTGCCGGTGAATTAGAGATAGAAACTTTTTGTGCAAACACGGTCATCATCAGCGTGAAGGGAATTAACATTCATCCAGGGTATGCCAAAAATAAAATGATTAATTCTATTAAAATTGCCTCCGAGCTTATATCTCAACTGCCAAAGGACAGGATGTCTCCTGAAACCACGGAGAAGAGAGAAGGATATGTTCATCCCAACACTCTCAATGCCAACGTGGAAGAATCGACCATCAAATTTTTAATCCGTGATTTTACGGTGGAAGGCTTGAAGGAGAAAGAATCTTATTTAGAGAATTTGTTTAACAGTATTCTAAAAAAACATCCCAAAGCCAGTGGAAAATTTCGAGTAGAGGAGTCTTACCGGAACATGCGCTACATTTTAGATCAATATCCTCACGTGACGGAGTACGCCCGGGAGGCTATTGAGAGAAGTGGATTAAAACCAACCATTTCCTTAATTCGGGGTGGCACAGATGGAGCCCGTTTATCTTATATGGGCCTGCCAACCCCCAATATTTTCACCGGTGGACATAATTTTCACAGTAAGCGGGAATGGATATCAATCCAGGATATGCTTAA
>Ga0154654_1037_pt2 | contig 28728 bp, 26 predicted proteins | sample Rifle2008BG13ft_FD_116083 | JGI IMG/M metagenome (GOLD analysis project Ga0154654, IMG submission 116083) | Caldithrix sp. RBG_13_44_9 | reverse complement strand
CCAGAATGACTGCGGCCCAGATAAGTGACAATAGGAAATACAGTAAATAAATTTGAACAGGATTTCTCCACAGGCTGAGAACCGCCATCCAGATTGTTTTTAAAATTGAGGGGGAATCCTGCTTAACCAGCTGAATTCTCGATAGATCGAAGACTAAAAAAGCAAACAGAACGAACAAATAGGCCAGCCCGGCCCAGCCTATTAAAAAATAAAAATAAATATTCTCAACAAAAAGTGATGGAAGAAAATAAATAACCGGCAGATAAAGCACTATGCTTACCATTAAAAAAAAGATCACGATAAACAGTTGAAAGATCCCCAGCCTCAACATTCTTCCCAGAAAGTGCCAGGAATCGGCCCCAAATTTTTTTGAATTTAACTGATCGTCCCGCAGGAAGGTTGATATCACTCCGGCAGAAAGGATCACCGATATGATCAAAATCAATAACCTTCCTAATAACAGATTGCCTCTGGCTATTTGCAACGGCCGGGCAAAAAAATGGAAGAATTCTGTGTAATAAGTATAGACATTAGCCTGCTCTAATAAACGGGAAACGATCCGCTCAGAAAAAAAATGATTGAAGGCAGAAAGGTAAGGAAATAGGAATATCAGCGAAATAATGAGATTAACTGACCAGAATAAAAATATCAGTGTTCCCTGCTTAAAAGTTTTTATTAATCCCCAACCGATGCTTTTGATTATCATTTCATGTTACTCATTAAAAAAGAAAAACACCCAGCAGGCTCTGCTGGTAAATTTTCATCACCTGCAGCCAGTGACGGATTGTGGCAAAATAATTTTTCTTCATCATCATGCTGTTGTTAGACCAATTCAGATCGAGCCACACTTTCTGCCCCGGATCGACCTGCGCTTCCCTGATTCGGCTGGTGGTGCAATAATCGAGAACGTACACCGAATCTACGCCATCCCAGTTCTGCCTTAAAGTATCACCATTGTCAAAGATACAGGCAATTTCTACCGGAAAAATAAAATCTCCCAGCCGCTTTATGACCACCCGGCTGTGATATTCGTTAATCGCTTCACCTTGGGAAGAATCCAGGGTAACTGCTTCTTCACAACTCAGCGAATCCACCTCATAGTCCAGGACTTTGGTGGACAGTAAAGCCTGATCGAAGTACCATCCCATATCCCTTACCGAAATGGAATCAACCAGCGCTAAAAAATCAGCAGTTCGTGGATGCCTGAATTTCCATTTTTCATAATATCTCCGCATAATAGTATCCATTTTAGCCTGACCGAGAAAATTTTCCAGAGTGTGCAGGATAAGAGCTGGCTTCGCATAGGTGTTCACTCCATATGCTCTTCGACGGAAATCCCAACTGGCTTTCCAAACACTATCCAAATCAGGTCGCTTAAGGTAACTCCGCTTATATTCATCGATCTGGCTGATTTGAATGTTGAACAGTTCAGAGAGTGAAGCGGATTTACCATAAGCATGATTCATTATCTTTAGAGTAGCATAGCAGGTGAATCCTTCATCCAGCCATGGTTCCTCGGCTTCATTGCTGGCCAGGATTCCATAGAAATATTGATGGGCAAATTCATGAATAGTCACCTCTTCCGGAAAAAGTCGGAACTCTGCCGGAAATCCCCAGATTGCCCCGCCGGTTATAAAACAGGGATATTCCATTCCTCCGGCCCTTAAAGCATGAATGGGTGGATCAACCACCGTTATCTGGGGATAAGGAAAAGGTGATATCCAATTGTTAAAATACTTTATTGCAGCAGTTATGGCAGTCATGTATCGTTTGCTGTGAACAGAATGTTCGGGAGCATACAGGAGGATGACCCGGGTTCCTTTTATATCCCGGATCTCCTGCTTGAATTTTGGCCATGCCACTACCGCAAAGTCGTGAACATCTTCCGCCCGGTAAAACAGAGTTTTTAAAGAATCCCCACTCTCTTCCCGCAGTAAAATCCCGGTCGCACCAGTGATATACTGTATGGGAAGAGTGAATTCCACTTCATAGTTCCCAAAATCAGCAAAGAATTCAGAATTGGGAAAGAATTGATGACAATACCATTTCCCCTCCTGGTAAACCCCAATCTTCGGAAACCACTGTCCCAGGAGGAAAAAATCATCAGAATAACCCGTTCGGGCTATGATTTTTGGCAGTTTGCAGCTAAAATCTATTTCTAGTGATACTTCTTCACCGGGTTGAACAGGTTGTGGTAATTTTACCTTCACTACCGTAGAATCATGCTGATTACTGTCATTGGGTTGAATATATTCAATGGAGTGAAGCAGGTCATAAGTGCTATTCAAAACGAATCGCTGAATATAAACACCACCCAATTCCTGACGGGGCCGGGATGGTGTATCAGGATATAATTTTCGACTCTGGGACAAAAAGGTGCTGCTGTCATTTCGAAAGGCATTCATATATAAGTGAAACTGCAGCTCCCTGATCAATTGTTGAGAAGAATTCCTCCAGATCAATTTCTCGGAAGCCTTTATCATTTTGGCCTGACAATCCAGCGTTGCCTTGATATGATAGTTTGCCACCCGCTCAGAAAGAGGCTTCTGGAAAATGATTTGAGAAAGCACTGGCAGTTGAAGCAGAATAATTAGAATAATAGATCGCATACTATTCTTTTCCAATCGGTCTCTGAAAAGAGGGGCTGTATTAAATGACTCTATCTAAGAATATGAGTATTTTCAGAAATCTTATCAGTTAATTACACAGACCTGATTCCGGCCGGATTCTTTCGCCTTATAAAGGGCTTTATCCGCATTCAGTATCAGCTGATAGGCATTACTCCCATCATCTGGAAAGCTGGCAATGCCCGAACTGATGGTTAAATTTTCAGTCGGGAGCGATTTGATTTTGGGGAGTTCCAATGTCTGAACCATCTGCCGTAATTTTTCAGCGGTTTTTTTGGCATCCTCTTTGGTCAATTCGGGACAGATAATACAGAATTCTTCCCCTCCATAACGGCAGACCATATCGCTGTTACGGGTATTTTCCAGCATGGCCTGGGCGATCCGCCGCAAGATAAGATCACCCGCCTGATGCCCATAAGCATCGTTGTAATTTTTGAAAAAATCAATATCAATCATGATCAGGGAAAAAACGGATTTGTGCCGTTGCGCCCGGCTCACTTCCCGATTCAGCTGCAGAAGAAAGTAGCGATAATTATACAATTCAGTCAAAGAATCGGTAATGGCCTCTTTCTCGGCTTTCACAAACAGGAAGCGGAGTTGTTCCATCAGAGTCAGATTTTGATACATATAACTGGCAGTCCTTATCAGGGTCTCCAGAAAGCGGTATTCTCCCCCGGATATGAGGTTTGTTTTGGATTGATAATTATCCAGGAATATAAAACCTGCCCGGTATAACGACTCACTCGATAAATATTCTTCCAGATTGTTGATAATTACTTCTATATCCAAATCCTCCTGATTTACCAGGCTGGGCATAAATGATTCTAAAAGAGGTAATATCCTCTCGCGCGAACTACTAGATTGATATTGACTGATAGGAGTACCAAGATAGGCAAAAATAAATTGATTGGTTTTAAAATTTTCAAGGAGGCCGCGTAATTTTGTATCTTCAATCTGACTCAGATTGCGCACCAGTAAAACATTATTGTCTTCAAAATATTTATAAATAAATGGCGTCTCCACTGGAAAGCGATATTTTTCCCATTCCTCCTGCATCATTCCACGGGCATATTTTATCTGCATGGTCATGCTTTCAGAGTCTACCTCAATAAAAGCACCTCTGTCAAATTGAAACCGCTGGCAGATTTCATCCACAATTATTTTTTTGAACGCCACCGGATTTGTGCAAGTCTGAAGAGAAGATAATATCCCCAACACATTCTCTAACGATTGACCGTGTTCCTTCAACCGCTGCGAAGTGCTTTCCAGTTTCTTATTAAAAATTTCCAATTCCTTCACTTTTTGAGTGAGGTGTTCTACAATGGATTTCTCATATTCCTGATGGACAATCTCCCTTCTCTCGGATTCTACTACCTCCTTTTTACCTTCGAGAAATTGAAGCAATTGCCCGGGAAATTTCTGAACATCGATCGGTTTAGTAATAAACCCAGCACACCCAGCAATCAAAATTTTTTCTTTGGCATCTTCTTCCTTGAGGGCTGTGAGTGCCACAATGACCACTCCCTTCAATTCATTGGTATGTTTTATCTTGGTGGCAAGCTCGTCACCACGAATGTCGGGCAGGTCAATATCCATAATAATCAACTGTGGATGTTGCTGGAGGGCCACCTTCATTCCTTCCATTCCGTCGGCGGCTTCAAAATATAAAAATGGAGGTCTGGTAAGAATTTTCTTCAGTAAAATTCGGGCACTGTAATCATCTTCAATATATAATACTTTTACTGAATCTTCTATGGGCATGGTGACGGCTTAATATTAAATCAGTAACATTTTTATGGTACAAATGGTAAAATATTCAAAAGCAACCGTTTCCGGAAAAATTTAAAATAAATTAATCATCCATACAAGCCTCAACTTTATCTCATGATTCATTTATGAAGACTCCAACCGCTGGCAGGATTTATTAAACAATAAATAAAACCTTCCAAGCCCCAAGTCATATGATGACAATAATAAAAAATTCGGTGACATGAGCATAAAATAATAATAAATTGGGCGGCTTTTTTCCAGGAGAAAGACATGACCCGATTATTGAAAAGATTTCCATTCTTTGATTACCTGTTTATCACCATCGGAGCGATGATCATGGCCATAGGGATTGGTATTTTTCTGGTTGATGCCCAAGTAGTCCCTGGTGGTGTAACCGGATTATCAATGGCATTTCATTATCTCTCCAATAAAAGTATCCCAGTAGGAGCTATGATGTGGCTGTTCAATATCCCATTATATTTCTGGGGAATAAAAGTGCTGGGTAAACGTTTCGGAGCACGAACTTTTTACGGTTTTACTGCCAATTCATTCTTCATTGACTTTTTTAGGGGTGACCTGCCGGGCTTAAAAATTTTTCAATTACAGAAAACCGAAACTATCATTGATCTGCAAAAAAATGACTTTCTATTTTTGATTCTTATCGGTGCGGTATTATTAGGAATCGGCTTAGGTATCATTTTCAAATTCAAAGGTTCCACTGCCGGTTCAGACATTATTGCCGCTATTCTTCACAAACGATTCGGTTTTAAACCCGGACAGGCAATAATGATGATCGACTTTTTTGTCATATCCTTCGCTGGATTCATCATTCAGTTCAAACATCTTTCTATTGACCGACCAGCCATGTCTCTCACACTATATGCCTTCTTTTTACTCTTTATCTCCAGTAAAATCGTCGATATTATTTTAGATGGTTTTAATTACGCCCGAGCGGTTTATATCATCTCTGACAAGTGCAATGAGATCTCACGGGCCGTCATCCAGCAATTAAGCCGCGGTGCAACTGCCCTGAAAGCCCGCGGGTTATACAAGAATATCGATCGGGAGGTGGTAATGACAGTTGTCACCCGCAAGGAAATTCCGGAATTGATAGAAATTATCGAAGATATTGATCCGGACGCTTTTGTGATCATTTCCGACGTCCATGAAGTACTGGGAGAAGGTTTCCGCAGAAGAATCTAAACCTCTGGTAAATTAATATTTTACAAATAATCAGTAACTTTGCTATAGCGCTTCTAATCTAATTTTTGCAATGATAAGAAGTAATTGAATAATTTATATACAAAGTACTGTTAATAATGGTCTTAAGGCATTTGTTCAAATAATTTTATCCGAAAATGAAACTTTTTAAAACCAAATCGGTATTTTTGATCTGGTTCACGGGGTGGAATTAAGAAAATGATTAAGATTGATTTAAGTGAAAGATTGGAGGAAGCCATGAAGCTGAAGTTAAAAATCAAGATGAAAATAAAGAAGATGCAGGATTAGTAATAGTAAAAATCCCTGTAAAAGCAGGGATTTTTTATTTCTGAAGGTTTGACGACCAGAAAATTTTTTTTGAAGGTCATTCGTTTTCGTTCCCTGTATGACAAAATTGAAAAATTTTTCCAAGGGGATGAATTCCTGAGAAGCGCACTTCAATACCCACCTATATCATTATCTTTTTCCATCACTTGAACATCAAAAGTCAACATGGGAATCCTAGAAAGTAACAAATTTAAATCACTCCTGTAAAATCTTGACAATAAAGTTTTGCATTTTCTCATATACTTTTTCTCTCTCTACATCTAAGCTGACGATGTGATATGAATCTTCCAAGACCAGCTTGTCCTTAACCGTCGACGAAATATGCTGATAAATATAATCTAAATTACTGAAGTGAATTGTGTGATCTTTCCGGGAATGGACCAGTAAGGCAGGCACGGTGACTTTTTGTAGATTACTCCTGGTATAGTCCAATAACTTTATAAACTCTTCCACCGATCGAACTGGATATTTTTGATAAGTGGGAATTATGGGCTTTAACGCAGCATCCCGGATATCAGGTCCTTTAGATTTTTTATTGTAAATGATCAGATGTTTTGCTACAGGTAATAATATCAAACGCCAATCTTTCAGGAAAACCGCTCCGGCTAAGGTAATGATCCCATCAACCGGATAATGGGAAGCCAGCAGCAGAGCTAAAGTACCACCCATGCTTTGCCCGCATACCAGAATCTTTTGGCACTGCTTTTTTAACCGCCGGTATTCACTCTCAGCACAATCCTTCCACTCCTGCCAGCCGATTCCGATGAGGTCCTGGGGTTCTGTTCCATGTCCGGGCAATAAGGGTACTGATACAGTCCACTTGTATTCCTGATGCAGACGCTCCGCTAATTGCCGGCCCTCGAAAGGTGACGCTGTAAATCCATGCAGAAAAAGAAAACCGGTGGAGTTACCCGCTTTGAAGAATGGTTCGGCGCCAGATAGAAATTTGCGTTCTTTCATTGATACCTGAAATCCAATACTGCTTTTCTGACAAAGTGTATACTTAGATCATCAATCAACAGAAATTTTTGATTAATTCAGAGTGCTGATTTAAACAACGAATAGATTTTATTCAAAATCAGGTTCAACTTCTTGCTGTCAAGTTCTTTTCCAGACTGTTGACAGACAACCTTCCCTAATTGATTAATAACTATCAGATTACATTCATTCGGGACAAACTGATATGCCCCGGCAAATTCACCTTCTCAGTCTAATATAATCCAACGGTGATCTTCCCTGGGAAATTTCATTTTCACCATCTTCCTAAAAAGTGAAGGAACTCCGCGAGTATTCGCTACTGCTAAGAATTTTACCGAATCTTTTAATTCATACTTAATCAAAGAATCATAAATTGCAAAACTCCAGATTTCATTATACTGACTGCCGTGCCGGTCGCTTCCCACAATAATCGTCGTATGTCCTAAAAAATTATGATGAGTCCAGACATGTTCAAATTGATCTTTCAGTTGAAAGTGAATAAGGGTAGTATCCCGGCTGAATTCAGTAGATCCCAAATGCGGATAGAAGGTAAGAGCGAAAACAAAGAGAAAGAACTTTATCGTCATCCTAAATTGTAAATTCTTTGGTATCATCATAGGATAATCAGATAGTTTCAATAAGGATAATAAAGATATTATAAAGCCAACGCTAAACAAAAAAGAATTTTAGTGTGCCCGGTAACCATACTGTTTGAATCTAATTGTTTTCTGGCGATTCATCAGTCGACCTGGTATGGTCAGAATAACCATTTGAATGACCAATCAACCGTACTATATTAGCAATAGTTAGTAAGGAAATCTGGAAAATGTCGACCCTATTGGCAATACTTGTTTCCGGCATAGTGGCTACCACCGCGATGACAACCTTTTTGTGTTTAATTGATAAATCTGGCAGAGTAAATGCTAATATGGCTCGCGCATTGGGAAGCGCTCTTACCCGCTCAATCGAGACTTCTCTGCTTCCAGGACTGATCATCCAATATCTGGCAGGTTTATTTTTCGCCTTGGTCTACATTTATGCCTTGAGCCGTCTACAAATCGTTTCTTTATTTTCTTATCTGGTGGGAGGAGGAATAATTGGCTTTGCACATGGATTTGTCTTTAGTTTCATAATGGTTATTCTGGCAGAACATCATCCGGTTGAAGAATTCCAGAATGCCAGTTTTCAGGTAGCAATCGTTCATTTCCTGTCTCATATTATCTATGGGTTGTTTATAGGATTGGTAGGCGGTCTTATCTTGCTATCCAACTAGATTTCAGCCATAAGTATCAAACATTTCTCCTCCATCAAAAAACATGATTAAAATAATCATTGTAAACCGAATCGAATAAATATATAATTTCCCCATATAGAAAAATCCGGGTATCTTGCAGTAACCGGAATTCTTATCTAACTTTTATCATCAAAAATACGGAAACACCATGAGCCTTCCTGACCTGAATAACTGGATTGAAATCTCAGAATCCGCTTACAGTCACAATCTCCATTTCTTCAAAAGTCAATTAGTTGAAAAAACAGAATTCTCGGTAGTCATTAAATCAAATGCCTATGGACATGGAATGAAGGTGATGGCCGATCTGGCTGTTAAGCATGGGGCGGATTCTTTTTGTGTTCATTCATTGGACGAGGCAATAGAACTGCGGCAGCAAGGTATTACCTGTGACGTCCTCATTATGGGCCCAGTGCTGTTGAGCCGGCTGTCAGAGACAATTAGACAGGATTTGCGATTAGTAGTTTACAATATTGAAGCTATCCAGCACCTGAAAAAAATCACCGCCGAAATGAAACGTCCGGTACGTATTCACCTCAAACTAGAAACCGGTACCTTCCGTCAGGGAATTCTGGAGGAGGACTTAGATAAATTTCTTTCAGAACTGAAAAATTCAAAACTCCTCAAATTGGAGGGTATTTATACCCATTTTGCCAACATTGAGGATACAACTAACCATGATTATGCTTACTATCAATTAGATCTACTTAGCAAAATGGCCGCCAGAATAAAGAATTCAGGATTCCCGGAGATAAAATGTCACGCTGCCTGTTCCGCGGCGATCCTGCTTTTTCCCGAGACCCACTTTGATATGGTACGCTTGGGAATTAGTCAGTATGGTCTATGGCCATCCCGGGAAACATTTGTTTCTTATAAGACTAAACATACCAGGAAGGTCGAGGACTTGCTCCAGCCAGTGATGGGATGGAAATGCAAAATTGGACAGATCAAAACCGTAAGAGCAGATCAGAAGGTCGGATATGGGGGTACTTTTCAGACTACCCGCCCGTCAAAAATTGCCATCCTGCCTGTAGGTTATGCAGATGGATATGATAGAGGGTTGTCCAATCAGGCCTATGCTCTAATTCAGGGACAGCGAGCTCCTTTGCGTGGTCGGGTATGTATGAACCTGATCATGGTAGATATCACCGATATTCCTGGCGTGAGATTGGAAGACACCGTGACCTTAATGGGAGTCGATGGACAAGAAAGGATTTCCTGTGATTACCTGGCAAGTTTATGCGGAACTATTAATTATGAGTTCGCTACCCGAATTAATTGGCAGATTCCCCGCCTGATTGTAAAATAAACACCCTTTAAGGAAATCACTACTACAGACCTGGAAACAGAATTGGAAGTTACCGGATGGCTGGTTAAAACTCAAACGCCGAAATTAACAATTAAAATTCGCGCTCTATTCCACTGTTTTTAAAACGAATCCTGGAAAAGTGGGTGAAAAGCAAGCGCCTTTACTGGATAAAAAAATGTCAGAGTGTATGAATTTCTTATTACCAGCGTCCCTTTCTATTCCACTGTCCATGCCCTTTTTCCAATAAATGACTTTTCCCACCCACTCCAGCATGTTTCAATGTCTTGCTGTGACGCTGATACCAAGCAGAAAGAGTATCTTTTCCAATTCTGTAAAAGCGGTAAAAAAACCTTTTTTCCTTCTCGGGGTCAAACAGCTGCTTATAAAAAAATTTCATGTCTTAACCCATGAGTTATGGTTTGACTAATCTTTTACCGAGCTCTAACCGAATCTCAAAATTTGAGTGATTGGTTTGTCCGGCAATGGGCTGCGGGAAATAGATGAAACGGTATTGCGGTCGCAATGAAAGAAAATACTCTTGATTGGTAGTGACATCAACGCCTATCCCAAAACCAATATTAAGAGATAACTGATACTCATTTTCACGGGGTAAGCGAGCCTGTTCTTCAGGCGGCAAATAACTGAATTCCAGATCGTTTTCATTCGGAAAATTCATACCAAAAGTAAGCCCACCCAGTCCAATAAAGTAGGGCCGAAAATCGTCCTCGATACTGTTATAAAAAAATCGTTTCTTCAAATCGACACTGAGCGGGATAATAAATAAGCGGTTGAATTTATTTATCTGCCTTGGATAACCCCAATAATCATAATAAGTAAATTCGTTCTCATCTCTCATCATATAGAAATCCAGATTGACGCCCACATGAAAATAACCGGGTAATGAGATCCGATAAAATCCCCCCAGGCCAAAACCTGCCATAGCCAGAGTGATTCCTGCGCCATATTCGTTCCCATGAAGAGGAACCGATTCTTCATATTGGGCCATTACCAACGCAGGGATCAAAGTGACGATCAATAAAACAAAGATAAACGATTTCATGCCATTACCTTCCTCAACATTCAAATGAACCAACACCTCCTTTTACTCCCTATTCAGACAAAAGCTCCCGGGAAGATCACCGGGAGCTTTTTATTTTTCTACTAGAAGGGGACGGAATCGTCTTCGGCCCCACCGCCAGCCTCATCGGTTACATCAGGAATCTCGGGTGCGGGACTCGATGGTCCTTTTCCTCCAGATTCCAAAATCTGGAATTCATTAACAACAATATTAGTTTCTTTCCGTTTCACACCATTCTGATCCTGCCAATCCCGGTATTCCAAACGCCCTTCAACATAAATCCGCATTCCTTTGTGCAGATACTGTTTGGAAAATTCTGCCAACCGGCTCCAGGCAACAATCCGATGCCAGTCCGTTTGTTCCTGAATCTTTCCCTCCTTGTCTTTAAAGGAGCGATTGGTGGCCAGATTAAAATTTGCCACCGCACTGCCGCTAGGGACGTAGCGCACCTCCGGATCGGCGCCTAGTCTGCCAATCAGCATCACCTTGTTTACGGTTCCCTTAGACATAACTTCCCTCCGTACATTTGGTTAATATGGTTCAGTGAATTGATACAGCTACCTGTACTACAGGTGCAATTTTATAACATTGATTTCGAAAAAACAAGAAAATTAACGATACCCTCAATACTGATAATTATTTTTTCTTCAACCATTCTAATGGATTGAGGGTTTGATTATTGCCATAAATCTCAAAATGGAGTTTGGGACCTTCCAGTGAACCGCTCTCTCCCACCGATCCAATTCGATTTCCCCCCTCAACAAATTCTCCGGCACTAATAAAAACTTCATCCAGGTGGGCATAAACTGAATAGTACCCGTCATTATGATCTACAATAACCATATTTCCAAAACCGCTCATATAGGTAATTAAACTGATAACTCCCGGGAAAATGCATCTGACATCGGTCCCCCGGCTGGCTTTAAGATCAATTCCGGTATTGTTCAGGATTGTTTTCAGTTCTGGATTTTTGTAACGTCCGAATCCATGCAGGAGTTTACCCTCTACCGGCCAGTTCAGTTTACCTTTGTTTTTGGAAAAATTCCCGGAGAGTTTTTCCCACTTTATCTGAGTATCAACTTTAAGTTGCCGATTTGGCCTGCTTTTTTCCAGTGAAGCCAGGATATTTTTTAACTTGGTATAACTCTCTTTCTTTTCTTTCAAGGCCTGTGATAACAGGGTTTTATTTTGCTTTAACCGAGAAATAACCTGAGATTTTACTACTCTTTTCTGGTTTAGATTCTCTTCCTCGCGGGTGGCAGCAAGCAGATACTCCTGGGTTACTGCTATTTCGTTTTCCAGCGTCTTCTCTTTGGCATTCAATTCTATCGTTGACCGCTGCAATCCCTCAAAGACTGAGCGTTCAGCAGTAGTCACTTTGCGGAAATAATGATATTTGATGAACAAATCATTCAAACCAGAAACACCAAAAATCCAATTGTATCGTTTCCCGCGTTGATACTTATAAGCGAAAACGAGCTGCTGTTTAAAAATTTCCTGCCAGGTTATGATCTTATTCTGTAAAGAATCGATTTGACGTTCTAATTTGCTGATCCATAATTTCTGGTTTTGGATTTTTTCTCCATAAATACTTATTTTATTATGGGTTAGTGTTATTTGCTTATCCACGTTTTCGATGGATTTTGTCTCAACTTTAAGTTGATTGTCCCCCGTCTTTAACTGTTTCTCCAGTTGAGAAATTTCTTCCTGAATTGACTGCAGCTGTTGCTGCATTTCATTTACCTTCGGCTCCTTCAGCTGGGCCACTGCCAGATGAAAAAAGAAAAACAGCAGCAGTAATATGGAAATTCTATTTCTCATGGTACCCACTGCTCTTACTAAAAGATAAACCCCAAAAATGGGTAATACCCAAGTCGAAATGGTATTGCAGGGAATAATCAACGGCTACCCAATTTCGTTTCAGGTGGAATCCAAACGACGGAATGGCCGGATAACTATTGATTCCACTCTGAATTCTAAGAAATGAATTAACCCAAAAACTGAATCCGAACCGTACGCTGGGAGCAAACCAGGCATCCTTCTGGATGCTTAAATAGGACGTAAACTGATCGGTTAAACTGATTTGCATACCCCAATTGGCAACCAAAGGTAATTCTTCTTTGCGTTGATAAACTAAGGGCTGATTCAGATTCAGGAGGGAAAATCCCATCAATAGGCCGGGATAAAGTTTATACTGCACTCCCGCGTCCATTCCCAGGACGTTCAGGTTTTCATAATTTTTTACCTGGATGGAATACCACCGCAAATTAAGACCGATAAAAAACCTGCGTTTTAATAGACCGCGGGAAAAATTCACGATCACCTGATTTTCATGATAAATCTCATTGCCCAGGCTTGATACAGCCAGTCCGGCATTGATGAAGGAGGTAATGATGTTGCTCACCATCGATCCGGAATTTAATTCCGAAATCCCATATGGTTTAAAATATTGAATCCCAAAGTTGTGATGATCCAGAGCTGCGGTCACTGCCGGATTCAAAAGATAGGCACTATAGATTTGATCGCTGGCCACGGCACTTCCGGAAAGTCCGCTCAGGTTAGCATCGGACATGGATAGTTCAAAAGCAGCCATCAATGGCAGCGATTGGAAAATGAACAGGTAAATCACCTTCATGGGGACGACCCTATCAATACATTAGTCCGGTAAGGAAATATTTTTTCCATTACCTTATTTCTTTCTATAAGGAACGCTTCACGGATAACGGTATTTTCGGGAAGTTTTTCCAGGCCGTTTTTAATAAACAGAGAAAGATTCCGCTGGGCAAAGTTCATAATCTGATTTTGCTGATCCTGACTCAGGGAATCAAATTTTTGCTGGTAATAGTCCCGTTTAGCTTTGTTTTTATGGTGATCCCGGATGAATTCTTCTGAAAAATTCTGATAATCGAAGGCCCCGACCGAGGCCGGATTATGTTCAAAGATAGTCTGACCATAAGATGACGCTTCTTTTAGACTCACATTATTGCGGATATAGGATTTATAAAGTTTATGGGGAAAGTTTTTCTTCAATATCTGGAGAACTTCCTGGCTGTGCCGGGTCCTGAAATCACACATGGTCAGCATGATTCCGTTGAATTGCAGGGAGTGGTTCAGGCGGTTTTTCACCATGCAATAGGTCTCATACAGCGGTTTAATGGCCTTCATGGGAAAAAATTCTGGCGAGACAATGAGAACAAACTCATGTGAAGCGGCCAGAGCATTAATGGAGAACAGACCAAGGGTTGGAGGGCAATCAATGAATACAAAATCATATTCATTATTCAGGGATGATAAAACATCCCGGAGCAAATATTCCCGTGACATTGATTTTTGCAGGGTTATTTCAGCCGCGGCAGTATCAATATTATTGGGAAGGATATGCAAGAATTCCTCCCTTTTCAGTACCACCTCCTCGAAGGAGGCGGATTTCTGGAACAGATTCAGAATGGTTCGATCCAGCGATTCATTATCATACCCGAAATGCTGGGTTAAATTTCCCTGAGGGTCCATATCCACACACAGGACTTTATATCCATTCAGAGCCAGATATCCGGCGGTATTGACAGTGGTAGTGGTTTTGCCACATCCGCCTTTCTGTATAATAAAAGAGATAATTTTCATAGACTAATCGATTGTTAACGGTTCATAATAGGTTTTGTCTGGTGTTAATTTAAAAAAAAATTCTAAAGAGATGGCTACTTTTCTTGCATGAGAAATATCCGGATCCAGAACCACCGTTTATTCTTGCCTGTTTTCAAACCAGATTTTTAGCAGACGCAGGGAGCTGAATTTTTCAGAAATGGGATAAAATTCTACCGGTACCTGATATTCAAGATAATCAAAAGTCCCATGACTGGCAGCACTTTTCATTTCGAGCAAGTCAGTCTCCCCTTTCCAGGCCAGCAGAAATCCTGTTGGTTTTAAGAGCATCTGCGCCATTGGTATTAATTCTTCAAGTGTAGCTAATGCTCTCGCGGTCATCACTTCAAAGGTGTTCTGATGCGGGAATTTTTGATCTTCCGGAAAAAGCCGGGTATTGAGCACCTGGATACCGGGGAGGTCAATTTCCTGAATCACTTTCTTCAGAAAGGCTGATTTTTTACGGGAGGATTCGACCAGGACAATAGCCAAATCGGGTCTCATGATTTTCAGAGGAATTGCCGGCAGTCCCCCGCCACTGCCCACGTCAATCAGCCGTGCTTGTTGAGGAATTTCCAGCAGCCGGAGGGCAATAACAGAAGGGTAGATATGATTTTCCCATAACCGTGAGAGGTCCGCTTGAGAAACCAGGTTGACCCTTTCTCCATAAAGACGTAATAAGTTAACATAGCTGAATACCTGTCGCATTTGACTGGTGGAGCTGTCAGGTAAAATTCTTTTTATCATGAATTCAGGAGTAGGCAGCATTTGACAAAGGTCCTTTTTCAGAATTCAGTTTCATTTTTATCTCGGCTGTTTCACGTGAAACAGTTAAATCTACCACAGAGCAATGGTTAGAGTGTTTCACGTGAAACAGGTTCCTGACTTCTAAAATATTTTTCCAGGTAAATCAGGAGAACCGTGATATCCCCGTGCCTTACCCCGGCAATACGGGAGGCCTGTCCCAGTGAAGCCGGACGAATCTTGCTCAGCTTCTCCCTGGCTTCGCTGGACAGTGAAGAAACAGTATGGTAGTTAAATTCTGCCGGAATGGATTGGTGCTCCATTTTTTTGAACTTCTCAACCAGTTCGGCCTGTCTTTTCAAGTATCCCTCATATTTGATGACAAACTCTACATGGACCAATTCATCATGGGAATACCCATCATCCAGTTCCGCTGCCTCCAGCAGGTCTTTCAGGCTAATCTCCGGTCGCCGCATTAATTGCCGCATTGGAACCGATTGGGTGATGAAACTACTGTTGGTTTTTTTTGCCAGTTCATTAAATCGCTGGGGCGAGATAGAGGTTCTAGCAGTATGTTCCAATAACTGTTCAATTTTCTGCCGTTTGTTCAGCATCCGACGATAGGCGGCATCCGGCAGCAACCTGATCTCTTTCCCGGTCTCCATCAATCTCAAATCTGCATTATCATGCCGCAGCAATAATCGAAATTCAGCCCGGGAGGTAAACATCCGGTAGGGTTCAAGAATAGTTTTGCTAATCAGATCATCAATTAATACTCCGATATAAGCCCGGGAACGATCCAGTATCAGCGGAGGCTGATCTTGCAATTTCAGGGCAGCATTGATACCGGCCATCAATCCCTGAGCAGCCGCCTCCTCATAACCGGAGGTGCCGTTAATCTGTCCCGCAAAGTACAGACCTGCGATATTTTTGGTCTCCAGGGTATGCTGGATCTGGTAAGAAGGGAAGAAATCATATTCCACCGCATACCCCAACCGGATGATGTGAGCCCTTTCCATCCCGGCTACCGAGCGCAGGGCTTTATACTGAATATCTTCCGGAAGGCTGGTAGCAAATCCGTTGACATACACTTCCGGATTATCAAATCCATCCGGCTCCAGGAATAGCTGATGCCGTTCTTTATCGGAGAACCGGACAACTTTATCTTCGATTGAAGGGCAATAGCGCGGCCCAACCCCGGAAATGAGACCGGTATACATAGGTGAACGGTCCAATCCCATCCGCAGAAATTCATGGGTTTGCTGGTTGGTGTGGGTGATATGGCAACTCAGCTGTTCCTGACTCAAGGTATCGGTCTGAAAGGAAAATGGAACTGGTGGACGGTCAGGCGGTTGTTCTTCCATTTGCCGATAATCGAGAGAATCGCGGTGTACTCTGGGAGGTGTACCGGTTTTCAATCTGCCAGAAATGAATCCCAACTCGACCAGCGCTTCGGTAAGTCCACGGACCGGCATTTCTCCGGCCCGTCCGCTGGAAAAAGAATTCAGTCCGATATAGATCCGGCCGTTCAAAAAGGTACCGCAGGTTAAGATCAAGGCCCGGCAGGGAATCCATTCATCCCGGTTCAGCAGGGCGGCCACTACTTTTCCATCTGTCACCTTTAATCCATTGACCGAGGCGGAGATCACTTCCAGGTTTGGTTGTGATAAAACCACCTGCCGGGCAATCCGGGAATATTGAAGGCGGTCAGCTTGAGCCCGGGGAGACCACACCGCCGGTCCTTTGGATTTGTTAAGGATCTTAAAATGGATCCCGGCCCGATCGGTTAACTTGGCCATTTCGCCTCCCAGGGCATCGATCTCCCGCACGAGATGCCCTTTGGCTAGACCCCCGATGGCTGGATTGCAAGACATTTTACCGATGGTATCGATCCGCAAAGTGACCAAAGCCGTACGCAACCCCAGCCGGGCAGTGGCCAGTGCCGCCTCTATCCCGGCATGTCCCCCACCGGCGACGATCACATCGTAATTTCTATTCAAAACAACTCCTTATGTTTCACGTGAAACGATCACTTACCGACGCAAAACTGGCTAAAAATATAATTGAGCAGATCTTCACTGCTCACCTCCCCGATAATCTCTCCCAGGTAATCCAGGGCACTGCGCAACTCGGAAGCCAAAACCACCTCATCCATCCCGCTCTGCATTCCCCGCCGGAAATTCTTCAGAGCATGCCGGGCTTTATCCAATGCCTGTTTGTGCCGGGCATTGGTCACTACTACCGATTCCTCCTCCAGACCGGAGTCGATCAACAGACTGTTCTTGATTTGCTGCTTCAAGAGTTCAATATTCCTACCGGTCCTGGCAGAAACCTCCACAATAGGACTGCGCAATTCTTTTAGCGATTCAATGGTATGGTGATCTGTGCCCAGATCTGATTTGTTGAGAATTACCAGGAAAGGTACTTTTTTCTGAACGTATCGATTTAAATAATGGATCAGATGCAGGTCATCGGCATCCAGCGGCCGGTGAATCTCAAAAATGGCCAGAATCAGATCGGAAGATTCAATATGTTTAAGGGCCCGCTTCACACCCATTTCTTCGATCATATCCAGAGTTTCCCGGATCCCGGCCGTATCTACAATCTGGATCGGGAAGCCTTCGATCTGGGTGAATTCCTCAATATAATCCCGGGTGGTCCCGGGCAGTTCACTGACAATAGCTCGCTCTTTTTCTACCAACACATTCAATAAACTGGATTTCCCGACATTCGGTTTCCCTAACAAAAGTAACTTCACCCCTTCTTTTAGCAGGCGTCCATAATCGTAGGTATGCAGTAACTTATCGATTTTATTGACAACTTCCTGGGCCCGGCTCAAGATTTCCGGTTTTTCATATACTTGCAGGTCTTCCTCATTAAAATCTAGATTTGCCTCAATCAGGGAAGCCAGATTTAGAATTTCCTGCTGTATTTCGGTGATCAATTGGGAGAAGCTTCCATCCAGCTGCCGCAGGGAGCAGGCTAATCCGGCCCGGGTTTTCGCGGCAATAACTGCCGCTACTGCTTCGGCCTGTGACAGATCCATCTTGTGATTCAGAAAAGCCCGCTTGGTGAATTCTCCCGGCTGGGCTACCCGGGCACCTCCGCTAACGGTCTGCTGAATGATCTGATCGATAATGATCGGATTGCAATGACAGGAAATTTCGATGACATCTTCCCCGGTATAAGAACGGGGAGACTGGTAATAGATAACCACACATTCGTCGATAACCTTCTGGCTATCACGATGGTGAACCGAACCGGTTACCGCCTTACGGTTATGATCTTCGGCCAGCGGCGGCGAAAATATTTCGTTGAGAATGGCCAAGGCCCGGGAGCCGCTCATGCGCACTATCGCAATAGCCCCTTTTCCCGGCGGTGTGGATAAGGCTACAATGGTATCGTCATTACTATAAGAAAACATCTATTAAAAATGTGATTACTTTTTCTTCTTGCTACTCTCGGCGGTGCCCTTGCTTCCAACCGCTGCGATCCCCGCCGACTGGGGTTCTCCCGGGTGCATTTTCTTTTTGATAAAGTAGGTCTGCGCCATACTCAAAATATTGAATATTGCATAATACAGATTCAACCCGGATGGGAGCGAATAAAAGATAAAGATCATAAAAATCGGCATAAAATAGATCATGAATTTCTGTTTCGGATCGGTCATTGATACCTTGGATTGCCAGATCATGGTGATTCCCATCAGGACCGGCAGAACATGAATGTTATCCCCGATTAGTGGAAGGGTTGTTCCCAAAGGCAGAGCATCAGGAGCAGAGAGATCCTTCATCCACAACACAAAGGGTTGATGTCGCAACTGAATGGTTGAGCGGAAGACAATAAACAGGGCAAACAATACCGGCATTTGCAGCAGCATAGGCAGACAACCGCCCAGCGGATTCACCCCGTGCTCTTTATATAGTTTCATCAGTTCACTGTTCATCCGCTGCGGTTCATTTTTGTATTTCTCACGCAGTTCAGTCATTTTAGGTTGTAAGAACTGCATCTCACTCATGGACTGATAACTTTTCTTGGTCAACGGATGCAGCAAGACCTTGATCAAAATCGAAAAAATAATAATCACCAGCCCATAGTTCGGGATAAAGCGATATAGAAATTTAAATGCCGGAATGATTACTAAACTGATTGGACGGAACAGGCGCTCATACCAGTCTTTATTCATCACCAGGGTTTGAAGGTCAGCTCCATAATCTTTGAGAATGTAATAATCCAGCGGACCCAGAAAGACCTTGAACGTATCGGAGTGAGTCGGTAGAGGCTGGTACTGAGAGTCGATGATGAAACGATATTGCTTCTCCTCCCGCTGATTATTGATCTTCGTTTTTACGCCACCGATAGATACCCCATTCGTTCGTCCTGCATCTGTCGGAATCAGGGATACCAAAAAATATTTGGTCCTTACCGCTGCCCAGTCCACCCGACCGTTAAAATCTTTCTCTCCGTATTTATCAGAAGCATCGAGATTGATCAATTCTTCCGCCATATAGGTATACGCCCGGCTGTAGGTCAGATCATCTGCAACATTTTTCTCGGAAGATTTCAAACCATTTTCCCAGCCGATAAAATAGCGGCGGTTAATGATATAGTTCTGAAGGTTCTCGAACGAGATAATGACATCGAATGAATAGTGATCATAATAAAAGCGCAGGGACTTTATCACCCGGCCATTTTTCAACGGAAGGTAATATTTCACTTCATACTGCGGATTGCTGGCATCCAGGACAACTTTTTGGCCATCTGGGTAATCGGCAAACAGGGTATAGTCATTCAAATTGAATTCCTTGCCGTCCACATTCAAAAAATTGACTATCAGAGCATTATCCGCTATAAGATTTATTGGTCCTCCGGAATAGTGCTGATAATTTTTCAATTCCCAGGACAGCGGATTTGCGCCCCGGGCTGTACTCCAGACTGTGGTGAACACCTCATTTTCAATCTGAATGGTTTTCGTAGGTCCGGCTTCTTGAACCAGGACATCAGTAGATTGATCAACCTCTTCTGATCCGTCAGGAACAGATTCAGGCCCGGGCTCTACAATTTCCTGTGAATCTGAGGCAGCTGGCTGGAGAACCAGCGAGGTGTCTCTGGTCAGTAAAGAATCGGCCGGGGGTTTCTGGTCGCCCCCGATCCATCTTTGATAAAATGGCATTAATAAAGTAATAATAATGATTAAAACAATTCCAATAATGGTTTTCTTATCCATGGTTAATCCTCGATGGGTGATGGAGGAACCGGGTCATATCCTCCGGAATGAAACGGGTGGCATTTAACAATTCGCCGCAGACTCAGCCAGCTTCCTCTGATAAAACCATATTTTTCGTAAGCCTCCTGGGCATAAGCGGAACAGGTGGGGTAGAAGCGACAGCTGGGAGGAAACAGCGGCGAGATGAATGATCGATAAAAGCGGATCAGTAAGACCGGCAAATATCTCATGGCTTAATTCACCGAGTTTATTTGTTCAACAATGCCTTGAAAATCATCAAGATATTGCCTGATATAGAATATGATCTCTTTACCCGCAAAGTTTTGGCGATTCAGACGATATGCTTCCCTGACCAGCCGTTTCATTCTATTCCGTTGATGTGCTTTTCCAATTTTCTTATTCACCAGAAAGGCCACTCGGGTTCGTTCAGAGGAGAAAACAAAAATGCTCAAACATTGGGTAGTAAAACGCCTGCCCTTTTGAAATACCGTTTCGATGTCAGACTTTTTTTTTAGAATTAATTCCCGTGGGAGAGTATGGCGTTTACTAGAACTCATCACTGACGGTTAATCTCTTACGACCTTTAGCCCGGCGGCGGGACAAAACTTTGCGGCCATTTTTAGTCTTCATTCGCTCCCGGAATCCATGCTTATTTTTCCGCTTGCGGTTGTGGGGTTGATATGTTCTCTTCATGACATCTCCATGTATACTATAAAATTCAAATGATCTTTTTTGAGCCTGGTAATTAAATAAAAATTAATAGTTATGTCAACTAAACGATAAATTTATTGGAAAATGTCCACAGCAGTCCAGTTAGAAATCCATTTAAAAACTTTTTTATTCCCACTGCAGTAATTTCAGGTTTCTACCGTCAAATTCGGCATAACTAAAATTTTCAATCCAATCTCCCAAATTCACATATATCTTCTGGCCAAACTGCTGATATTTAGGATAGTGAAGATGACCAAAAATGGCATAATCAAAACCTTCTTCGAATTTCTGCAGGGCCCGTTTGATATAATCATCATCATTAGGAGGCATATCCCGGCGGGTATGGCGGCGGCTGAGAGAAGAAACCCATCTGGCCAGTGGCACCCCTGCATCAGGATGCAATAAACTATAGAGGAAGATATTCACCCGGTTGCGAAAGACTTTTTTCAGCAGACGATAACCCACATCATCTTTGGCCAGACCATCTCCGTGGAAAATGTAAAACTTCTTCCTTTGAATGGTGTAATCCAGTTCATCGAAATGCATCTTAAATCCAAATTCATGTGCCAAATATTTTCGCATCCAGAAATCGTGGTTCCCGGCAATATAATGCATCTCCGTCCCCAGATCATTGAGCCGGGACAGGCCGCATAAAATCCGGGTATACCCTTTCGGAATTACCGAGCGGTATTCAAACCAGAAATCAAACAGATCCCCTACGATGAACAAACGTTCGCCGTTCTGGGAAACATGATCGAAAAAAGTGAGTAATTTTTCTTCTTTTAGTTTTTCGGTTTTAAGGGGTGATGCACCTAGGTGAGCATCTGAGATGAAAAAAGTGCTGGCCATTTTATATCCTATGCAATCATTAAAAAATTGATCACTATCTTTACAAATATATTACCGGGGAAGCATCGTTTCAAAAACCATTTCCCAATAATTCCCTGGCATCAGAAATAATTACAGTTGCCTGCGGGTCAAGGAATTTTACAATATCACGCAATTTATTTACCTGGCTGGAATCGATTATTACCAGAAGGAGCTCTTTAGACTCGCCCGTACTAAACGCTTTGGCTGGAATTATGGTGATGGTGCGTCCCAGATCCTGATAAATTCGCTGGCTGATGAGAGTGATTTGATTAGTCTCCACAACGGCTACCTTGGCGGCCGGCTTCCCGGTCAAGATCAAATCCACCAATTGGGAAGCAATAAAAATTGTCAGGAAACCCCACAGCGCCAGTTCTACATTGCGGAAGGTGATGGCCGCCGTCAGTATTACCAGGACATCCAGGGCAAAAAGGATCTGGCCGATCTTAAAATGGGATTTTTTCGAAATCACTCTGGCCACTACTGTCCCGCCGCCGGCCGAGGCATTACCTTTGAATATCAATCCCAATCCCACGCCAACGGCTATCCCTCCATAGATAGTCGCCAGCATCAACTGGCTGGTCAACTGCTGCAGATGGAGATTTATGATGAATAAATCGGTGAGGAAGGAAGCGGTAATAATGGCAAAGACCGTCTTAAGTAAAAACAACTTTCCCAGATAACGCCACCCGATCAGTATTAAAGGAATATTCAGGACCAGCATAATCATTCCGGTAGGGAAACCAATTAAATAATGTAAAACAATGGCCAAACCGGCCACACCCCCGGTAACAATTTTATTGGGGATGAGAAAAAACACCAACCCGGCGGCTAAAAAGAATGATCCTGAGAGAATATAAAGGAAATCTCTTAATTCGGTGCGGAATGTATACTTCTTTTCATTCATCCGATCTTTAGAATTGATCCTGTTCCCTATATACCAAAATTATATCCTTGTGATACGATTGCAGAATATAATAAACAGCAGACGTCAAACACCAACAATTATTTTCCGCTGCCGTATTACCATCCAACTTTTTATAGAGTACCCTCCTCGACTTGACAAAATAATCCATCAGAAACGAATCAGTTGGTGAGGGCATACCAGGTTCCATAATATTTTCAGACCAGCGGACAGGGGTGATTAAAATTTGTAACAGTCCTTTAAAAATTGAATGATCTGCCTATCGTACTTTCTGAAAAAAGTCTTGATAACCATGGGACGATTATGATATATTTTTCGCCAATACTTACATAGAATGGACTACTTTTTGAGCATATTTAAGTTAAGGAAATTACTGTGAAACTCAGAACTTTCGCGGGCGGTGTCCATCCCTTTGATGGAAAAAAATTCACCGAAAAAAAGCCAATAGAAAAACTACCCCTCCCCAAGCAGGTTTCCATTCCATTGCAGCAACACATCGGTGCCCCTACCGTTCCTTTAGTAGAAAAAGGAAGCGAAGTGGCAGCCGGTCAAAAACTGGCGGAGGCTAATGGTTATATCTCGGTGCCGGTTCATGCCTCCATTTCCGGAAAAGTGAAAGGCATCGAGGAGATTGATCATCCAGTAGCTGGCAGGGGCAAGGCAGTGATCATCGAAGGTGATGGCAACGAAAAATGGATTGATAGTATTCAGTTCGATGAAAAGTATTTTGACTTGCCGGTGAATGACATGCGAACCAGAATCAAAGAAGCCGGTCTGGCAGGGATGGGTGGGGCAACTTTTCCGACCCATGTAAAACTGACCCCGCCCAGCGGCAAGGCCATTGATACTGCTATTCTTAACGGTGTTGAGTGCGAGCCTTACCTCACATCAGATCACCGCCTGATGCTGGAACATCCGGAAGAAATCCTTAATGGTTTCCGGATTATCATGAAAATTCTGGGAGTAAAAAGAGGAATCATTGGGATTGAAAGCAATAAAAAAGATGCTATCTCTCTGATGAAAAAATCCGTCCCCAAGGGTGCCGGAATTGAAGTGGTCTCTTTACCAGTAAAATATCCGCAAGGAGCAGAAAAACAGTTGATTAAGGCAACCCTCAACCGGGAGGTTCCCTCCGGTGGCCTGCCAATGGATATCGGAGTAGTAGTGCAGAATGTCGGAACTGCCAGGGCGGTATTTGAAGCAGTGGCTTACCAGCGCCCCCTGACCCAGCGGGTGGTCACTGTGACCGGACCGGGAATCAAAGAGCCTAAGAATGTGCTGGTGCCGGTAGGAACAGCTTTTCAGAATGTTATCGACTTTTGCGGCGGGTTGACAGATAAAGCCTCTAAGATTGTAATGGGCGGTCCGATGATGGGAATCACCCAACCCAGCCTGGCAGTACCCGTGCTGAAAGGTACTTCCGGAATACTGATCCTTGAAGACAAACAGGCTCATCTGGAAGCTGAGGAACCTTGCATCAATTGCGGCCGCTGTGTGGCGGTTTGTCCCTCCAACCTTCTTCCTACAACTTTACAGCGACTGGTTATCAATGATCGAATTGAATTGGCCGAACGCTTTCATATCATGGACTGTATTGAATGTGGTTCCTGCTCTTATATCTGTCCGGCTAATCGTTATCTGGTTCAGAGCATCCGTCATGGAAAGCAGCAAGTTATCCAATTGCGTAAGAAGGCGGGCTAATAATATCCTCCGATTGGATTTTGGCATATCTTAAAGTGAGAAAAGTGTATGAGTGATTTACCTGCAAAGCTATTTGTCTCCTCCTCCTCCCCCCATGTGCGCGATACCGATTCTATCTCAAAAATAATGTGGACTGTAAATATTGCCCTGCTACCCTCCTTGCTTATGGCATTCTATTTTTTTGGACCCAAGGCTTTATGGCTCACATTGTTGTCAGTAATCGCAGCAGTGGGAACTGAAGCAGCCTTTCAGAAAATATCCAGACGACTGGTGAGAGTGCAGGATGGATCCGCAGTGATCACCGGAGTCCTACTGGCTTTCAATCTGCCGGCATCGGCTCCATGGTGGATGGCCATTATCGGAGCTGTGTTTGCCATAGCAATAGTTAAAGAACTATTTGGCGGCCTGGGAAATAACATTTTGAATCCGGCCCTGGCAGCCAGAGCTTTCCTGCTGGCTTCCTGGCCGGTGGAAATGACCGCCAGCTGGGTGGCCCCAAAAGGCGGGACAGTCTCCGGAATAAGCGCCATTACCAGCGCGACTCCCCTCAACCTGATGAAGCAATCAGCTAAAATCATTGCCAATCCAGGAAATTTCGATCCGGCCCAGGTGCAGGGTGCCCAGGAAGCGATTGCCAAATTATCCAGCAGTTACTCCAATTTATTTATTGGGAATATTGGTGGCTGTCTTGGCGAAACTTCGGTGATTGCTTTACTCATTGGAGCCCTGATCTTGTTTTACCGGCACGCAATAACCTGGCATACCCCATTCAGTTATATCGGAACAGTTGCGATATTTGCCTGGATCTTTGGCGGATCAGAAGGTCTGTTCACCGGAAACTGGATATTTCATATTCTTTCGGGAGGATTAGTGCTGGGAGCTTTTTACATGGCGACCGATATGATTTCTTCACCCATCAATTATCGGGGCCAGATCATCTTTGGAATCGGCTGCGGAATTCTGACCACCGTCATCCGGTTGTGGGGGGGATATCCGGAAGGCGTGAGCTATGCCATTCTACTGATGAATTTAACCGTTCCGCTGCTTGACCGCTTCACGGTACCAAAAGTCTTTGGTGAGGTAAAGAAGAAATGAAGAATATTCTGCGACTCAGCATTGTTATGACCATCGTCAGCCTGCTCTCGGCTTTTCTGCTGGCAGAGCTATATAGCATCACTAAACCCAAAATAGAAATCCAGAAAATGGCCAAGACCATGGAAGCCCTAAAAATGGTGCAACCGGACGCCAGGGTATTGGTGCCAGTGACACAAAAAATACCGGTTAAAGATGGTGCAGGTAATATCCTGTTTGATAGAGAAGTGATCATTTATTACCAGGCCTTTGCCAATGAGGATAGCAGTCAACTGCTTGGATTTGCCTTTAAGAGTGAAGGCAATGGTTACAGCAGCGTGATTGAGACCATGGTGGGAATCGATACCTCCGGTCAGATAGGCCGCATCAAGATCCTTTCCCAGAAAGAAACTCCCGGACTGGGAACTCTTTCTGAAGATAGCGAACCATTTACCGGCAAAAAATGGAGCACCAAGCAGTTCGAAGGAAAAACCTCTAAGCAACTGAAAGTGGACAAGGACGGGGGACAGATCGTGAGCATCACCGGGGCCACCATTACTTCACGGGCTATTACCAACTCCATAAAATCCAAATTAGAGACTCTCCTTCCCCGAATGGGGATTTCCCAGGATAAAAATGAGGAGGGAAATTAATCATGTCACTTTTCGCTGAGGTTATTAAAGGCATTTATAAAGAAAATCCGGTCTTCCGGCTGGTCCTCGGTTTATGTCCCACCCTGGCTCTCAGTACCTCCATGTCAAATGCTATTGGAATGGGCATGGCTGCGACATTTGTACTGGTTTGCTCTAATGCGATCATTTCGCTGCTTGTTTTATTATTCTCCAAAATCCTGTCGGAAGAAGGACAGAAGAGTATCGATAAGATCCGGATACCGGTCTATATTGTGATCATTGCTTGTTTCGTAATCATTGTGGAAATGGTCATGTCAGCATATTTCCCGGCGCTTTCCGAATCGTTAGGAATATTCATCCCGCTGATCGTGGTAAATTGCATCATTCTCGGCCGGGCAGAAGGCTTCGCCAATAAAAATTCTGTTTTGCCGTCCATTGCCGATGGAATTGGGATGGGTTTAGGATTCACCGCTGCTTTATGTTCACTGGCCATTGTCCGGGAATTATTAGGCAGCGGCAAGATGCTGGGACACGCGGTGCTGGGTGCAGGTTATAAACCGATGCTGATCATGATCCTCCCTCCGGGAGCTTTCTTTCTCATTGGAATTTATTTGGGTATTTTAAACTGGCTGGATTTACGAAAGAAATAATTTTAAGGATATAAAATGGAATACGGAATCTTTCAGATCATCATTTTATCCATCTTCATCAACAATTTTGTAGTCAGCCGATTTTTAGGATTGTGTCCCTACATGGGAGTCAGTAAACAATTGGACTCGGCTATCGGAATGGGAATGGGGGTCACTTTCGTCATGGTCATGGCTTCCATGTCAACCTGGCTGCTGTATACCTTTTTTCTGTCACCTACTTATCATAATATATTTTACAGCATCTTTAACACTCCCATTGACAAGATTCCGGATCTGACTTTTTTGAGAACCATTGTGTTCATCCTGGTAATTGCCGCGCTGGTTCAGTTCATTGAAATGTACATTCAGAAAGTAAGCCCCACTCTCTACCGGGCCCTGGGAATTTACCTGCCGCTGATCACCACTAACTGTACCATCCTGGGAGTGGCGGTACTTAATATCGACATGTTTTTTACCGATGGTCTTCCGCGCGAGAACAGTTTTATCAACACCCTGGTACAGGCTTTTGCCGCCGGAATTGGATTCTCCCTGATGTTGATCTTAATGGCCGGAATCCGCGAAAAACTGGAATTGTCCGATATTCCCAAACCATTGCGCGGTTTGCCAATTGCTTTTATCATGGCCGGTTTAATGTCCATCGCCTTTCTGGGTTTTGCCGGGATGAATGTTCAATAGAAATCCAGGAATTAACAACTTATTAATTCCATTGAAGTTGTAAATGAAAATTCCTTTTATTTCTTTCGGAAATCCCCTTATATTCGGGGGATTTTTTATTCCTGTGATCATGAGGAAAACAACTTGAAAATCAATGATAAAGAAATGCCATTCCTGGAACATCTGGAGGAATTCCGCAACCGCATTATCAAAGCACTCATTGCCCTGGTTGTCGGAATGGTGGCCTGTTTATTTTTCTCCAAACCGCTGTTGAATATCCTGCTCTGGCCGACGACCAAAGTAAATGTACCATTGGACATCCAGGTTCTGAAAGTGCAGGGTATGTTCATGGTAACCCTTGAGATTGCGTTTTTTGGCGGGATAATTATCGGTTTGCCTGTTATTCTATATCAGCTGTGGATGTTCATTGCTCCCGGACTTTACCGGAATGAAAAGAAATATGTACCCCGGATTCTTTTTTCGGCCACCGCCTTGTTCCTGCTGGGAGTAGCCTTTGCTTACTACATCATCATCCCATTTGCTCTGGAGTTTTTTATTGGATTGGCGCCGGAGGGGATTGAAACCAATATTGCCATCGATTTTTACATCGGTTTTGTGGTGCGTATCCTGGCGGTATTCGGTCTCATTTTCCAGCTACCGATCATGAGTTACTTCCTTAGCAAGCTGGGGGTTTTAAAACCGCAGTTAATGAAAAAATACCGCCGCCATGCTATCGTAGTAATTTTTATCGTGGCCGCCATACTGACTCCGCCCGATCCCTTTACCCAGACTCTTCTGGCCATCCCGCTGATGATCCTGTATGAGGTTTCCATTATTATCTCTCAATGGGTGGATAAATCAAAAAAGAAAACATCCGAAGAAGCGATAGAAAAACAAGCAGGTTGAGAAAGTCTAACAGACGCGAGACCATGTGAAAAATAACATCGCCAAAGCCGCAAAATCCATCTTCAAACCTTTCCAGAAAGATCTGGATACTTTCAATGAATTCTTTAAGAAGTCAATGACTTCCAATTTACGGATCGTGGATGAGGTGGCTAAATACCTGGTGAGGCATAAAGGGAAGCAGTTGCGCCCGATGCTGGTGATCACCGCGGCCCGTACCATTCAGGAGCCGAACAGCGGCAGTTATCTGGCAGCAGTGGTGGTAGAATTGCTGCATACCGCCACCCTGGTTCATGATGATGTGGTGGATGAAGCTGAATTGAGGCGGGGTTTCCCCACCATCAATAAGATCTGGAAAAACAAGATCTCCATCCTGATGGGGGATTACCTGCTGGCAAAATCC
>Ga0154654_1132_pt3 | contig 31049 bp, 44 predicted proteins | sample Rifle2008BG13ft_FD_116083 | JGI IMG/M metagenome (GOLD analysis project Ga0154654, IMG submission 116083) | Caldithrix sp. RBG_13_44_9 | reverse complement strand
TGTATGATGACCGGGTCGAACTTTATAACGGTTCCAAGTTCCAAATTTTTGGAGTCGATTCTCGCTTCGAAGGAGTAAATGCAACAGATATCTGGGTGGATGAGACCGATGATATCCTGCCAAGCGACCGTTTTAAAAAAATTTTTGATCGCGGCCTCGCGAAAAACAATAATGGTCTTCCCACTTTTACGCTGCTCACCGGGATGATCAAATCCCGGGGAAATCTGTATAATTTTCATCACGACCCACTGTGGTATGTGGTTCAGCCCCGAGTGGATTTGTATATCGCCATTGAGCTGGGCGTGATATCCGCGGATTATGCCAGATCCATCCGCAGCGCTTTCAGCCAGGAAGAATGGCTACGTCTAATGCTGCTGGAATATGTGGAATCGCGGAATTTCATCTGGGAATCCAAAATGAGATCCAGCCAGGCAGTGGGGCTGCATTGGGGAATGCAGCCGGAAAAACCAACATATGGAAAAACATTCCGCCGGATCCCGGGAAGCGTGATTTCCATCGGGATTGATGGCGGCGCCCAGGGAAGTGGAGACGATGCCTCGGATTATGCCCTAGTGGTTACCCAGGCATTTGGTCCTTATCGCCGGTATCTTTTTTCCAAGATATGGAGTCCGACCACGGATTCATCAATCCTCATCAACGAGTGGATGAAAATCTGGGAATATTTCCGTCCCAATGGCGGATATGCCGATGCATTGATTGCCGGATTGGTGTCTCAGTTCAACGGAGAATTATATAAACACGGTCTGGTGGATTATGACTGGTCCATGTTTGGTGATAACTCGCAGCGCGCCTGGAGCGAGTGGCGGGGATACGGGCTTTTAACACCTTTGCGCAACAGCGGAATTGCCAAACATAACATGTATATGAGCCTCAAAACTGCCATCGATAATGTAACCAACATAGATAAAACAGGCTGGAGCGGTAATGTGTTTATCTTCCCGCAGGAAGATCTTTCTCTGGAGAGCGAGGAATGGAAGGACCTATCGATGCTGATCCGGGAGCTGGGAAATTTGAACGCGACGCGAACCAATGCCGGATATCTATCCATCGGGAGAATCAAGAAAAAAATTGATGACGAGCAGCTGGGCATCCGCGGGGGCGTTACGCGATTAAAAGACGACCGACCCGATGCTCTGGCCATGAGCAACTTTTTTCTGGATTTTCTGATGGCCGATGAAGGTCAAAAAGATTTCAGAGTGACCGTGGATACTCAATCGAGGGCATCATAAGTGAGAATTCCCTTCACCAATTATGAAATTCGTTTAAGAGGACCCGTTAATTATTCTTCTGATTCCGGCAAAGCTCAGATCCGCGATGGATTTGGCAGCCCGATGCTGGATAAATTTGGGGGATATGTTCCCAACACTTTTAATCTGGAGCTTTATGAAGTGATCCGGGAATGTATCCCGTTTCTGGATGTGGCGATCATTAAACTGGTCCGTCTGATCGGCGATTTTGAATTTGAAACCTTTGGGGATAAAAAACTGCTGGAAAAACTAAATAATTTCAGGCGGACCGTGCCGGTGAATTACCTGGGTGTGGGATTGGATGATTTTTTGTACCAGATGAGTGATGCGGCATTTACTTTTGGATTTGGAGTGGGAGAGATTGTTCCGACCCGCAGTCTGCGTGAAGTGGAACGTCTTAAAACATCCAATTCGAAATATTTCAAATTCAAGAAAAAAGATAACCGGCTGATATTGACTCAGATATTTGGTGTCAAAGAGGTTGAGATTGAATTCAATGATAATATTTTTTACTTAGCATTTGATTGCCGCAATGGCCATCCCCAGGGATATTCGCTTATGTATTCTCTGCCATTTGTGTCAGACATTTTTGCCCGGATCGAAAAATCGATTGAAAATGTCTGGTGGAGAGCGGGGGATCCCACCTTTACCACCCTGGTTGAAGGTGGAGATCGAACGACCAGCGATCAGATCAAAATAGCTGTGGATGACTTAAAGGATCAGATGACCAATGCCATGAGAGCCCGTCGGGAAGGAAAAGTCTGGGATATTTATGCCGGTGTACCCATGGGCGGTAAAGTTCTGATCGATATTCTGGGAAAAGATTTCAAATTCCCGGATCTGCAGCAATCCGCCCGTCTGATGCTGGAACAAATTGTAGGGAAAACCGGCCTGCCGCCCTTCATGATGGGTCTTTCCTGGAGCACCACCGAGCGCATGAGTAAAGATCAAAATGATATGATTGTTGCCGATACTCAGTACCGGCGTCAGCAGCTGGATCCGATTATGGACGAAGTGATTGATCAGTATCTGACATTAACCGGTGATGCCGGTAAGCGCTGGGAAAAACGCTGGGCACCGGTAAATCTGTTGGATGTAATGGAATCCGGACGGGCGCGATATTATGAGGCCTTTGCGGCAGAAAAAGAGATTCAAAATAATCTGATGCTGCTTGATCTGGGTTATATCACCGAGGAAGAATTCAGGGAAAACGTCCATCTAAACAAAGGCATTCAGAGGTTTATCTGGCAGAAGTTAGGCGGTAACGGAAAAGAAGAAACCAAAAAATTTATTGAAATTGAATCACGAAAATATGCCAAACAAATGATGAGAAAATTTGGAGTATTAGCTGGATGAATGAGGCCGTCGTTAATAGAGCCTTTCTTCAATTCCGTTCGTATTTGAGGGGAATAAAGCCGCAGGAAGAAGATGCCTGCGGCTGCGGGTATGATCACTCCCAGGACTGGGATGTCTTTGGGATTAAAATAGATAGTCCAAGCCTTTATGAACTAGACCTGGCCAGACGAAGCCATCGCTGGACCGAAGTGAATAAAATCATGGCCAGTTTTTTTCAGGCATTTGCCCAGGAAGTAACCATCGCTGAAGGAAAAATTTTAAAAGCCGCTGGACTTCCCAAATTAAACACGGTAAGAGATAGCCTGGAAGATGATAAGGCAGAACAGATTCAGGAGCAGCGGACCTGGACTTCCCGCTTTGCTGAAATGTTTGTTTCTAAACAGATCGATCCGGAAATTGAACGGCAGCTGGATCTTATTTTTGAAATCTGGATCCGGAATTTAATTGGTTCAGGGATTCTGCCTGATGGTTTGGACGATTTACCGGTCTATCATTTTCATACCCTCAACAGCTTTGCCATTGGGCTACAAAAGGCGCTGGGAGACATCCAGGAAGAACTGGATGACGCCCTCCTGGCGCCTGCTAATTATTCGAATGCTTACCTGGCAAAATTAACCAATGATGGGATGACCCGGATTACAACTAAACTCTTTGATCACTATCGTGGGTTGGTTACAGGAATCCTCAGCGAAGGAATCGCCGCCGGAGATAATCCACTGCAGATTGCCCGGGAGATCCATCAGCGGGTGGGAGAGGGTCAACTATGGTACTGGAATCGTCTGGCACGGAGCGAATCCGCTATTGCCTTGGATGCAGCTTTTGTCAGTGAGGCACGTGAAAACGGAGTGGAACACGAGCAGTGGTCTACCGCCTCTAACCCCTGCCCAATTTGTGCTCCGCTGGATGGCCTCATCTGGAGAACGGGGGAAGGTCCGCGGGTGGTTTATGATACCCATCCGCATTGTCTCTGTACGAAATACGCCTATTTTGGTGAACCCGATAAAGTTCAACCAGCTGCGGCTCAAAGTTTACCCTATCTATAAATTTAAAACAAGGAGGTTATTATGTTTTCAAGATTTAATCCTTTTTTCATGGCTATAATCATGCTCTTTTTCGTCATCGCTTTCATCCCGGTGCTACTTTACGCCCAGGCCACACCCGGAGATTTTGAGTGGGGCAATTTGGGGGTGGATGCGGTGGTGGTTGGCATTATCATCTCGATGGTGCAATTTTTTAAAAAATATTTACCGCAAAAAACCTTGGCCTGGGTACCGCTGGTAATCTCTATGATTTTTTCCGGTGGTTACGGAGTATTCACTAATTTATCCGGGGGGGTTGAATTTGTTATTAAGATGGCTTTTTCTTATGCCGCGGCAGCTGCCTGGTTCTATGAAATCGGTAAAACCGTCGGATTAGAAAAAATTTTAAAGGGCAAAACGATGGTGGATGCAGTAAAGAAAGAATAGTTGGCAGTTAGCAGTTGGCAAAACATAAGGTAAAATCATGATTTGTGAAAAATGCGGATTGGAATACAGTACGGCGGGCAGTAACCGGCACATTGGATGTCCGGAGGAGCGGGATGCTCTTCGCGGCAGGGATGCCGCTGTTGGGGATAAGGATGTCCCCCCTACTGCTGCCGGACTGAAAATTGGAGAGAAGGAAACGGTGGGGAAGACCGAGATCCGAGAACGGCGGAAATATTTTAAACGCGGTGGCGCGGAGGGTAAAAAGTGAAATTCAATTTTTTAAGAGAAACCCGCCGGAATCTTTATTTTGCACCGGAAATTGAAACCGAAGAAGACGGAGAAATCACCGATCTGGAGCATGCGGGGATCCAGCTCACCGAGGATGGGGAAATAAAGATTACCAAAGGGACTTATGCCAGCCGGGAAGATGCCCAGAAATGGCTTTCTGACCAATATCAAAAACTGATCAATGGCAATGGTAAAGATCATCCGGATAGATCGACCAAGATCCTTCAATATGACGGGAATGTCATTAAGCAGATGGGTGAACCCGGTGATGCGGAATGGGAAATAATTAAGCGCTTAATGGTGAAGGCGGAAAAATTTAAAAAAGAGGACATTGCCAGCTATGAGGTGAAGCTGGCCAATAATCAGGTTGACCGGGATCATGAGCGGTTTCATGAAGATGTTCTGGAATCGTTTCAAAAAACGCTGGTTGGGAAAGCTTTTCTGATCGGCCATACCTGGGGACCTCCCGGGCGCGGGCGTTTCTTTGCCGCCTCGGTGGAAAATATCGATGGCATCCTGTGGCTCCTCGGAAAATTTTTTATGCTCAAGAACTATAATCAGGAGCTGATCGACCATGTTGATGCCGGGATATGGAACTGGGTATCGATTGGTTTCCGGGTACCAAAAAGAGTTCCGATCTATGAGACCGCAGATAATGAGAAAATTAAATACTGGGAAATGCAAAACACCGATAAAGATGAAGCCGAGGCTTTCGAAGGGAGCCTGGTATGGCTGGGCGCTCAGTATGGCGCCGAGATACGCAAGGGCTTACATCCGTTTCTGAAAAATCAGGAAGATGTGGTGGGTTATATTCAGACCGCGGATGGTGTGCGCCCGGTATTCGGAAAAGAAATCGGTATAAAGCGTGAATGGACCGCCGCTTTCATCAATATGTTTGAAGATAACTGTTTTGCCGTTGTTGAATCAACCGGAAAAAAAGATGATGATGGCCGGACTCTCCCAAAGACCGCCAGACACTTGCCGCATCATGCCAAAGGGGATGGTGCGGCGGGTACTGGTGGCAAGATAGACCTGCCTCATCTACGAAATGCATTGGCCAGGATGAACCAGATTACCTCGGTGACGGATAAAATAACCACCGAGGAGCTGCGCGGCCGGGCTAAAAAACATTTAATTGCCCATGCCAAGAAAGAAGGCATTGGGGATTATGATATTTTAGAGATTACAGATAATGACGAGGAAGTTAAACTAATTCTGGAGGATTTATCCGTGGAAAGAATTTTAAAAGTATTCGGTCTGGAGCTCAAAATTGATACCGAGGAAGATATCCAGAAAACCGTCGATACCCTGGAGGCGAAGCGTACTGAATTCGGCAGTGATGCTGAATTTTTAAAAGCCCTCCGGCTGGAATTCGGCGATAAAGTGAGCCTGGATGATTTAAAAACCTTGAAATCAATTGCCGGTGATGCCAAAAAATACCGGGAATTTCTAGTGGATGAGATCATCAAATATGGAACTTTGCTGGGAATGATTGAAAAGAGCGCCGTGGACAGCGAGAAAAAATTCTATACCGATTTAGCTATCGAGCGGTTGGAAAAAGAACGCTCAAAACTGATGAAGAAATATGATGAAATCCATCCTGGTTCCGGTATTCTTTCTGATAATCAGGAAGGCAAAGATCACAAAGATGGTGTTGAAGTTAAAGGCACCCAGGAATCATTCAGAGTTCCTGTTTAAGAGTTGAGAAATATTGAGAATTAAAATTAAGATTAAAGTCAAATATAAACTGAAGGAGTTCTAAAATGACACTTCGAGTAAAACAAGCCGGAGATCTCGGGCATAAACTATTGATTACCTGCACTCCATATTCAACTTTGGTAACTGCAATCAATGCGCTGGCTCGTCCCGCATTGATTATAGGTAGATTCGTAACCATTGCGGATGGTTATGTGGTTGCTTTGCCCGGCGATAATGCCGTACCCAATGGCCGGATTGAGGCGATTGAGGGCAATTCTGTAACCGGATATGTTCTGACGGTGCATCTGTTTTGCCTGGCCAGCCAGAATACTACCCTGGGATTTTATTTCACACCAAAAGTAATTATCAACGTCCCTTATACCACCGCCCTGGCATTTGGTGATACGGTTCAGATGGATGGGACCGATGGAGTGGACGTGGAGGACGCGGGTGCGACGGTAGGACACGGATTTGTTCTGGCCAAGGATACCCCGAGCGCGGGATATGCGGATGTCGCGTTCTAAGAGAATCAGAGAAATTTAAAATTAAAATTAATTCATAAAACTGTGAAAATTGTGAAAGGGATTTCGCGATGAAAATAAAACTTTTGAAACTTGATGATGGGATTTATTCCGAGGCAATGTCGAAGGGAATAACCATCAATCAATTTCTGGAAGATCTGTATGCCAAGGAATCCGGTGAAGAAAGTCTCTATTTAGGGCTTTCACCCGTTGAGGTTTACCGCCTCAAAAAATTATTAAAAGCGGCCGGTAAAGAAGTTCCGCTGGATGCTTTCGAAAAACAGTTGGCCGCTCTGGATATACGGGCATTCGGTCCTCAGACTGATCCGTTATCCAAATTTTTTGCCACTGCCGCCGGGACCAGTCTTTTCCCGGTCTATGTATCCAATTCGGTATTCGCCGGATTGATGCTAGCTGGGCTGGTTCCGGAATTTGCGGCTCAGACCGAGGTTGTCCCTCCGGGAACCACGGTCTTCCAAAAGCCGCAGATGGATGATGCGGAGGCCGATCGTCAGACCCGTCTAACCAGCGAGGGTCAGGAATTTCCAGAGACCAAAATCACCCTGTCCGATCATTCCATCCCGGTCCGTAAATTCGGACGCTATTTGGCCGCTTCCTACGAAGCTCTGTCAGCTCAGAAATTGAACGTGGTGGGATTGATGCTGCAGAGAATCGGAGTGCAGATCGCCATTGACGATACCGATGACATGATCAATGTTCTGATCAATGGAGACGGGAATTCAAACACTCCAGCGACCACGGTGCAGACAGTCACTACCAATGTCATTGCCGTTCAAGATGTCATCGCCTGGGCAATCGGGCTTCCCAGTCCGTACAAATTGGATAAATTTGTCGGACGCAAGGCATTGCTGGCCGAATATTATGGGACCCTGGCCGGAATGAATAATCCGAGCGATCAGTTCGGATTTATCGGCATATCTCTCCCGAAAAGTTTTGAATGGAACCGGGCAGTATATGGCAGCGGGATAGTGGATTTGTTTGTGGGCGTTGACAGCCGTTATGCCTTCCTGCATGTTACCACCGGTGCCATCATGACCGAGAGTGAGCGGCTGATCCGTAAGCAGCTGCAGGGAACCGCGGTATCCTATCGCTCAGGGAAAGTTGTGCTGGATCCCAATGCGGTGGGATTGTTTGACGAAACCCATACCTAATAATTAATCCGGGACTCGACATCCCAGGATTAATTTTAAGTTAGGTATCTTCACCCGGGGGAAAGCCCATAATGCAAGTACCCCGGTTAAAATTTTTCAAATTAAATATGGAGATCTGTCATGCCAAAATTAATCGTAAAAACTTTAAAGAAGGTACATCTAGTGGATCCATCAACCCTGCAGGCCATTACCATGGATCAGTTTGGGAAAGAAATAAAGGTCGAAGATAATCCATTCTGGCGGGGTAAGGATCGTGAGGAACTGGTGAAAATCATCAATGAAGTTCCTGATGTCCCGGTCGAAAAGGATCTCAAGGCCATGAACAAGAATGAACTGCTGGCCTTTGCCAAGGAGAAGGGAATCGATGTCGGGAACATGAAGAAGAAAGAAGAGATTCTTCTCACGATCGAGCTGGAATTGGAAAAGAGGGGAAAAGCCGCGGAACCAACGGACGGTAAGTAATGGCCTTAACCATCACAGCCGCTGATGTCCGGGGAAGACTGCAATTATCCTCGGACGAATTATCCGATACCATACTGGCCACGGCCGGTTTTATTCCAGCCGGTCAGGCATTTATTAACAAGAAGTTGACCAATGAAGGCCTTAGTTATGATTCTCTGACAGCCGGGGATCAGGCGCTGGCTTACGCCGCTGGTGTGGCGCTGATTGCTGGCCGGGTGCTTATTCAGGCGGCCAGAGGGAGGGTGAGTGTGGGGAAGCTATCGATTGATGATCCCTCACCGTCCGGGATGGCCCAATATGCTCTGGAACTGCAGAAAGAAGCCAGCGAACTGCTGGCCATGCTGGGATGTGTGTCCGATGGCGGATTTTACGTCCAGGGAAGCGGTCATGACACTTATAAACAAACTTTTGTGGAAAGCGAATAATGCTCACTCATCTGCAACGGGTCCGTCAGTCATTGAAATACCGCGGCCAGAGCGCCACCAAGTCCACGCTGGCCGGTACCGCCTGTCCCTGCATCAATAGTGAAACCCTAACACCTTCCAGGGAATGGCACCGGGATAATCCGACGGCGGCGGATTGCAGCGGAACCGGACTCATCAGTTCTACCCGGACAAATCTGACTATTTATACCTTCATTCAGGAGATGGATGAAGAGGAGCTGGAAAAGCTTCCGCCGGGATTGCGGAACGTTGCGGCTTTGAAATATTTTGGGGCAGTGGATGCGAGCCTGAATTTTGTGAGCGTGGCCAGCATGGATGAAAAGCGGGATTATGTTGTTTTCGATTCTCTGAAATATATTGTGCGCAATGTGGATCAGCAGAAATTTGGAGATTCGATCTGGTATGAAGAGGCGATCCTGGAACGGAGGACAGACTGATGAAGGGAGTGGTGCGCTTTGACGCCAGCCGGTGGTTTTCAAAAAGTGAACGGGTGAGAAAAACCGCTTTTACCGCAGCCAGCCGGAGCATCAGCGAGATTGCAAAGGATATTTATCAGAAGTCCCAGAAAAATCTGAAAGGTCCGCACTATAAACCGGGAGGGGAAATCAGTTTTGCCGGGAATTATCCAGTCCCTCGGGTAACTGGTACACTGGCCAGAAGCCTGAAAATCAAAAAGTTTAATCCGGTACTATGGGCGGTATTTGCGGACAGCCAGGTTGCCAATTATGCCAAATTTATCCACGAAGGCACCAAGGGGATGCGACCGCGCCGTTTCATTGGGGATGTGGTGGAAGGTGGTAAATCCATCTACCTGGGGAAATTAAAAAAGGATGTCATGGCAGCTATCCGGGCGGAGGGCCGTAAATGATCCGCAATGACCATTTTTTTGAAGATATTCGCAAAATCTTATTGGCCTTTTTCAATGCTCAGAGTGCTCCGGCCACATCATGGACGTTTATCCTGGACTATCCGGATAAACATTTCTTTCATAAATGGGCGAAACCGTTCATCTGGCTGGAAAATATTTCACCGATCGGGAGGATGGAAAGTCAGTACAATTTTCATTCCACCTCGGTGGTCGGCGGAAGCACTTATAAAAACTATGTTTATCTGATGGAAATGGAATTGCGGATAGGAGCCTGGCTGGCTGAAAAACATGGCGGCATGGAAGAGATTAATATTATCCGCAGCTGGCTGCTGAATCTATTTAATCCACCGCTGCCCAAACTTCCCTCGACCACATTCAATGTGACCCTGGGGGCTACTGCCTATACCAATACAACCCTTTACGCTCAGGGGATCCGGCAAATCAGCGTTTTGGGAGATAATAATGTCCCGACAGAAGACATTAAAGAATTTCGCAGAGAATTAAACCTTTATTTACTGGCAGTAATGGGTGATTCTGTTCTGGTCACCTAAGAAAAGACGTTGAGAGTTGAGACATATCATTTTTAACGCACAAGGAGCAGTGCAATGACATTAATCAGTCAACTTACCGAATCGGAAATTGTACTGGGGAAATTCATACTGAATCAATATGGCTTAAACGCGGCAGCAGTGGCAGCCCCAGTAGTGCTGAGCGACTTGCGCGGGATCCAGGATATTACCCTGGAGCCCAATGAGTCCATTGAGGAAATTTTCCATCAGGGAGCAGGCAACGAGAGCCTGGAATATATCACCGAGATCAAATGGGAAGGCTCGATGATCATCACTGGCGGGAAAGTTTCTCAAATTGCCACCCTTTTAGGTCTTACCCTGGGGGTATCCGGGCAGTATGGCATTCCTCACCGGATGGATCCGTACCCCAAGGGATTTGTCTCCCGGGCAATCTATCAGAATGATGGTGCCACCCTGATCGGCTACGAACTGCTGATCGATATCATTCTGAAAAACATTCCGCTGCTTTCCGGCGGACTTGATCTTCACAATCTGTCCATCCCGGTCAAAAGCGCCTGGAGCCCCTACTTCCTCATCGGAGCTTCGCCGGTATATGATAAATTCGCCGGAAATGGGACCCTGGACACGTTTGTTCTTTCAGACAATCCAGTGAAGATTGAAAATCAGGCCAACTCTGAGGAGCTGGTCAATGATTATGCTTTCTTTGTGAAGATCAAAGCAAGCGGTGCCACGGTTGGGACCAGGCAGACTTCCGGGTTTACCATTACTCCCGCCACTCCCAATATTGTTTTTGCCACTCCTCCGCCTGCTTCAAGCCAGGTGGAAATCCTGTATTGCGCAGCCGTCTAAGATAGACTGCTGTTACTGGTTGAAGGTTAAAAGAGGCGGAGATGTCAAAAGACTGTCTGAACAGCTATATCACATCCGATGTTTACGAGGCGGCATTTTTCCTTTTACGGACGAAGGGAGAATGCCGCCCTCTTATTTTACATGATTTTGGTAAGAATGAGGCATTATTCAGCTACAAAAATATTGATATGAGCCTGCCAATGGAATACCGGAAATCGGATGTCTGTAAATTTAAACCGATCCTGATTGCCCTGAAAAGAGAAATGTTCAGGATCCTGGATAAAAAAGATAAACCAACTCAGACGGATATCAACGAAAAAGGAGAGAATAGAGATGAAAAGAGACAAGGCGCTTGAGATCCTGCGGGCGGCCAATGAGAAGCGGGCGGTGCAGATTGATTTCCCGCTGGTGATTGACGGGATTGAGATCCCGGTGACCATGAAAAACATCGACGTGATCGATGTAAGCATGATGCAGCAGATGACCATTGAAAAGGCATTGAATGAAGCCAGACAGGAAGGGCTTCATTTGTTGCCGGTGAATGAGATGCGCTGGGAGGCTCATTTAAAACGGGCGACTGAAAATCTGGAAGGACCTGTTAAAAAAGAAGTGTTAAGGCGCCTGGAAAAGGAAAAGCCCCAGACCCTGGCCGATCAGATAGCGATCGAGGCTTCCTGGTACTATACCGGCAGGAAATATATCCCCAAAATTCTATACGTAGGGGATAGCCAGCTCTTCGATGAGTCCAATATTGATGATTATTACCAGCTGGTCAGAGATATGGACGTCTTGACCCTTCTGATAAACAAATTCAGTGAACTGATGACCCGGCAGAGAGAGATTGAGCAATCGGTAAAAAACTTGAAAGCGACGGCCTCGCTGAATTAAGGCTGCAGGATGCGGTGGCGCGTCGCTACGGGAAGTATCTTTTCGATAGGGACCTTATTGATGACCTGCGGCATCCGATCCGCCGGGAAGTGCTGATCAAAACTCTGGAGCTGAAAACAGAAAATGAGATCAGATTTGAAGGATCACTTAAAGTATTCGGCAAATTCAGCGAAGCCCTGCGCAATTGGCTGGATATTGGACTATTAACTGTGATCCGATCCATACCGGCATTTGATAAGGTTCACGCCCGGGAAAAGAATAAGATTCAGTCCATCTTTGGGACGGACTGGAATAAATACAAAGGCAAGGGCAAAAAGGGGAGAGAATTGATCGTCGGCAAAAACAAATTCAGGGTGGTCAGGGAAATTGATGACTCGGACCGTCAGATAAAGGGTAACTGGAAAGATTTCAATTGATATGCTGAATCGCAGAAAATTATTGATTTATTTAGCAGCTCCTTACAGCGCAGCCAATAAAGAATCGATTGAAGCCAATATCCGGTTTGCCGAGCAGGAAATGATTGAGCTCTTGAAAAAAGGCTATTCAGTGATCTGTCCGCATAAGAACACGGCTCACCTGGACACGGTAATGCCCTGGGCAGCTTTTATGGAAATGAGTTTTACTTTGCTCCAGAAATGCGACGCGGTGCTGTTCCGGGGCGGATGGTCACTCAGCCGTGGCTGCTGGGAGGAATATCAGTATTGCCTGCAAAACCAGATCCCGGCCTTCACAGAAACAGAGGCTCTGGAAGAATATGTGCTGAACTCCGAAAAACTCAGGAGGAGGGAATGATTCAATGGTACTATTTTTTGATGGCGGTTATTGCAGTAGTGGGGGCGGTTACGGGATTCTGGAAATGGTATTATGGTCAAAAATTAATCACCCGTGAAGAGGCTATTAAGTTGATTGATGAAAAAAGTTTTCCCCGGACAGACGGGGAGATCCTTGAATCTCAAATTGAGCATGTGAATAAAAAGATCGATGTGGTGCTCGGCTCTCAAAAAACAGCCGAACAGAATATCTCAAAGATTGAAAAAATGATGTCCAATGAATTTTATGAGCTTAAAATAGAATTTACTAAACTGATCACTGAACATAACGCCTTTAAAAACCTGCATAAACGAAAGTGAATTATATCATCTGGTCACTTGTTTTTAATTTTGCTTTTGCCTGGGAAGCCTGGCATGACTGGTATTGGAGCACCCGGGTTCATCAGAAATGCCAATATAATTTTGTGGCTGCCCGCTGGGCAAAGATCATCAAAGGTCTGGGATGGACCTGGGGCATGCTGCTGATCAGCTATCTGGCCGGGAATTATTGGTTGATTTTAATTTACTGGGGAGAGAAATTTATTTTCTTTCATCCATATTATCGCCTGTTCAGTCACGGCTGGAAATGGGTGTTCAGCATGGAAGGGCTGATATGGATGATCAAACATAGTGAGGCATGGTATTGGTATGAGATCATTTTTTATCATCGTCGCGGTTAGTTTATTATTTGGATCCTGCGTCAACTGGAAAGCCAAATGGTATCAGAGTCAGGCGGAATTAAAGGATTGCCAGAAGGCACCGGCGGATACAGTGATCATTATTGAGCCAGGCAGTATTACTTATGATCCGGGCAGTGAAATTGTGGTCGGCGAAGATACGTTGACGGTGCAAGATGGACCATGGATCCCTGGGCAACCCTCACTGAATTTTGCTAAAACATTTATTTATAAAACCGAAAAGGATAGCGTAAAACTCTGGCTCCTGGTTACAAATAATATTTTAGAAAATGAATTGAGGCAGAGTATTAAGATCCAGCGGGTGGATTATCCCCGGGAGATCCGAACGATCACCAAGACGGTGACAGTAGAAAAACAGATACCCAACCGAGTGAATCCGAATATAAAAATGATCGTCATCGGGATAATTATCCTGGTAGGTGGATTATTAGCTCTAAAAATTATAAATCTTATAACTAAATAAAATACAATGATTTACACATTTTTAAAAATGTGCATAAAACGGCTCAGGATTGAAGATCACGGAATGGGTAAGGGTAGAGTATGGCCAAACAAAGAGTTTCTAACAGTTTTTTAAAATAAAGAGATCAAAATAGGGATGAGGAGAAATAAGTAGTGTTTAGTGGATTCGGCGCCGGTGGTTTAGGCGGAAATGATATTGGTGCCTTTATCGGATTAGAAGGTATTAATCAATTTCAAAACGATATTGGTAAGGCCGATACCTCTGTTAAAAAACTGGAAGGCACTTTTAAAGTCTCCGGCGCAGTCATCGCTGCGGCCGCCGCAGGAATTGGAATTGCAGCTGCCGGAATGGCAACTAAAATAATCAGTGGTTCTATTAATGCAGCTAAGGAATTTGAATTTCTTCGAGTACGTCTTCAAAACATGTTTGGAGATGTTGAGAAAGGTAACCAGGCGTTTGAAGAATTCAATAAAATTGCGGCCACCACGCCCTTTGAACTTCTGAATGTGGTCGAAGCTGGTGCCAATTTAAAAGCCATGATGGGAGATACTTTTTCACAAGAGAATCTCAAAATGGCTGCAGATTTGGCCGCCTTTATGGGTACCGATATTGTCGATGCCGCCCAGGCAATGGGACGAGCTTTTGCTGGTGGGGCGGGAGCTGCAGATATCCTTCGAGAAAAAGGTATCCTGAATTTGATAAAGACGAAACAGCAGATTGATGATTTTAAAAATGTTACCCTGGAAGAATTCAGGACGGCCATGTTCAAAACCTTCACTGATCCAACTTCCGGGATTGTCGGAGCTACTGATAAATTATCTCAAACAATCGTTGGCCTTGAATCAAATGCTAGTGATGCTTTCACTCAGTTAAAAGCCGTGATTGGCGAAAAATTTCTACCTGTTTATAAAGAATCTCTAGAAACAGCAATTAATATAACTCAATCTTTTATTGATCTATTTACCGATTGGGGGACAAAAGTAGAAAATGCCGCTCAGAATGCTGCGATGTCATTTAAAAAGATGACTACAGTGGCTGACTTTTCGCGGACCGTCGCTTATATGGACGAGCTCTTAAAACTACTCCTGAAATCAGGCGACATCAAACAAATCCAATGGCTGGCTCAGAGTTTTAGCTTTTTAACCACGGAACAGAAATTTGCATTACAAGGTGCCAAAGATTTCTGGGAAGGAGCCAAAATTCTAGGAGAAATTATCCTAGATTTGAAAGACAAAATTGATAAAACTGATCCTGCGTTTAAAAATTTTAATATGAATTTAGATGCTATTGATTTAGATACAGGGAAAGTGATATCAGGCCTTGAATTCGTAAATAAATCAGTTGAAAACAGTAAAAACCAGTTCAAATCTTTCACTATTATTTTAAAGGATCTTAATTATAATTTTGAGGAGTTTGTAAAAAATACTGAAATTGTTATCCCCTTTAACGTTGAACTCCCAGATCCACAACCTTTCTGGGATATGATGCAGCCTATTGAGGAATTGGGCGTCTCGGCCGATAGAACCTGGGAAATAATTGCCGCCGGTGCCAGTCGTACCGCTTCCTTTGTTACAGAATCTTTCTTTGATAAAAAAGTTCAGTTTAAACAACTCTGGCAATCCATTGCTAAAGATTTTATTCAGATGTTTTTGGAAGAAATACTGCAGCAAACGATCAAATACGTTGCCAAATTAATTGCTCTCTTAATCTTTTTTGATAAATATGAAAATGATATGAGAGCCATGAAAAGCGGCCGGGATTATGCAAAATTCTTTTCCACCGGAGTGATTGATGGATTACAGAAAAATCTGGACCCGAGTATTATGGATCGTCTCACTGCTGGAGCATTGGATCTTAGTGGCAGCATCAGAGAGGGATTAAATGGCGAACAGATTTTAAAAGTAGAAGTCGAGACGGTCCCGATCGAAGATGCCCGTGCCAGGGCATACTTTATCCGTCAGAACCGGAATGTGATCATGCCGGACCAGGATTATATCAACACTTTCCTCCGGACGAAAAAGGGAGAATTCGATAAATGATCGCCTGGGAATATATCATGATTCACCATAGCCTGACCAAGGATGGAGAAACGGTTAGCTGGAAAGCCATTGAGGATTTTCACCGTAATCAATATGGCTGGTCAGATATTGGATATCATTTTGGGGTGGAACTAATTGGTGACCGCCACCAGGTGCTGATTGGAAGAACCTTACTTAAACCCGGAGCTCACTGTAAAGAATCCCGTATGAACGAAAAGGCGATCGGGATCTGTTGCGTAGGGAATTTTGACCTGACCATTCCATCGGATAAGATGATGGAGATCCTGATCCATAAACTGATTCATCCACTGATGGATCTTTTTGCCATCGATAAAGATCATATTGTTTTTCACCGGGAATATGCTACTTATAAGAGCTGCCCGGGATTATTGTTTGATAAAAAATTACTTTTAAACCGGATATGAAAGGGCGATAGCCCACATGCCGCATTTGACTGAATTATCCGCCGAATGGCAGAATAAACTGAACCGGGACGTAGTCGGTCACATCCCGGTTGAGGTTATTTTGGATCCGGATGATTTGAATATTAATATCAGTTCATATATAGACGGATCCGGGAATATCCGTATTTCTAAAAGAAAATCTATTTTGCCCTATGGTTCACTCGGACAATACACCGCGGGTGAAATCACTCTCCCACTGATCAGTGAGGGTGATATCTTTAATCACAATAATCCGGATAAAACTTTCTATCACACCACCAGCCGGTTATATGCGGTGAAGCTGGCAGCCAATAATTATATTGATATCCCCAAAGGAGATGGATCTAAATTCCGGGTCGGGCAGAAGGTGTATATCAACGAGAACACTTTCGGGCATACTGTCGCCAGCATCGATGAAACCACCTACACCAATTATGACCGGATAATATTCGGAACACCGGCAATCGTTATCGCTTATCCCGCAGGCGCCTGGGTAGAACTGGCCTATCTTCCCGGCAGGAAATTGACCCTGAAAAATTATATGGCCGGAGTGAGCACCAAGATCAGCCAGTTTGTAGGATTTCTGCGTTCCTATCCCAAATTATCCAAAGACAAAACAGAAATGGTGATCCTGGATAATTTCCGGCTGCTGTTGGAAGTGAATATCAAAGCCAACGATTACCGAATTCTGACCGATTCGATCGGCAATTATAATGACACTACCGAATATACCCGGGCGAATGAAGAGGATCCCAGCGATGGGACTTTAAATCTGGCGCCCGCCACTTTCAATACATCGAAATGTAAAATAGGTAATTGGAAAATCAAATTCATCTCCTCGGTTGATTTCATCTGCACAGATCCGGACGGGATTGAATATACCGGGAAAAGCACTCAGCATTTTTATGCCGGGACCGTATTGGATTATCAGATTTCCATGCCGATCGGATGCTGGAGTGGCAGCTGGGATCTGGATGATGAGATTGACTTTCAGACCGTCCTTTCCCTCGGGATGCCAACCAACACCTATAAAAGTATTCCGCAGATGATTTTCAGGCTTCTGGTGGAAGAATTCGGGGCAGATCTGAGTTCCTCAGAGATCGATTATGCTTCCTTTACCAGCCTGATATCGGATTATGATGAGATGAGGGGAGCGATCAGCTTCACCCAGCCCACAACAGTTCTTAAGTGTCTTGAAATTTTGCAGCAGCATATTAACGCCACGGTGTTTTTGAATAATGATGGACTTTTTTCTATAGCCGTTTACCGTCCCAAACTTCATCCAGACGAAATCAATGTATTAAGCCCGGCGGCTGATATCCGGGAAGTGGATCAGGAAGACCTGGGACGGATCGATCGGATCTGGGCATATTATAATTTTAATCATGAGACTGGCCAATATGGCGGCCTTATCATGGTCCCGGAGGGGGCTGACGAAGCAGGAAACAAGTTGGAAATCAATTTCCCGGCATATCATGCCACAGATTATGGTCAGGCCAAGGCATCGGCTGAACGGATCTATCTAATGTGGAGAAGGGGAGTAAAACCCTATGAAATCAAGGAAAAATTCAATCATGGGATTGCTTTTGATTTGAATGAGATCTATCAGATCAGCAGCCTGCACCCAGAATTCGGGGATAAGATTGTTGAGATCTATGAGTTACAAAAGGATATTTTGAAAAAAGAAATCACCTTAAAAGCATATGACATTGATTTCGTTTTTGGTAATTATGGATTTACCGATGTGCATTATTGCGATCACGGTTACGTCTGCTGGTAGGTGCTTTCGCCTCTTTATTAATTGAAGGGAATACAATATGGTATATAATCCACAATATAACAAACAGACCTGGAGCAGTGAGGAACTGATCACCAGCACCAAACTGAATCAGATGGTGGATAACACCGATCATAATTATAAATATAAGCCAGAGCTGGGACCGGATGCCCCAACCAGTAATCCGATAAAAATAGCCAGGGGAACAAAGAGAATTACCCTTCTGGCAAGTGATACCGGGCGAGTAGACACAGTGACTTTCTCAACAGAGGCCGCGGATGGAAATCCATCTTTTATCAATGCTCCTAAAATAATATGTAATATGGCAGATTGTCAGAGTGAATTACAGGCTGTTCTTATCCATACGGTTATGGCGGTGGATAAAACCAACACCACTTTTAGAATTATGGTAAATAGGAGCACCACCTCCGGGGCAGATTACTGGTTTGATATTGACTGGATAGCTATAGGAAATTAGAGTTTTAAATTATACAGAAGGAATCAGGGATGAAGCTTTCGCTTTTTATTACAACTTTCGTCTTTTTATTAATCAGTTCATTATTCGCTCAGACCAGCCGGTTTGAGAAAACATTCCGAACATCGGCGGATGTGCTGCTCACCGGTGCCACAATCTATATTGTTAATCAAACCACCGGTGACAGTCTGCAGCTGACTGAACATGCTACCCGGAGCGGTACCTATTACCGGAACAGTGTGGCCTATGGTCACTATAAAATCTACGTGAATGGAGCTCTGCAGATCCAGAATTATTATTTTGCAGCAGTCCGAGAGCGCAACGTCCTGGAGCAGATAGATCCCGATGGCAACAACATGATTGATACCCAGGGCTTAGAAGATAGCCTGGTGACTAAAGCAAAGCTGAGCACGGCAGTGCATCAGTGGGTTGAGACGTCCGGAGGTGGAACTATTTATAACAATCCGGATGATATCACTATTATTGCCAATCCAGATTCAACTCTGTCAGTAAAACCGAGTGCAGCTACCAATGAAGTAATGATCACCAACGGATCTGGTGATATTGATTGGGTAAAACTAGATTCTACCCATTTGGGACCGGGTTCGGTACGTAATAATGAACTTGCTGCCAATGCCGTTACCACTGGGAAAATTCAGAATGGAGTAATACAGGCAGAAGACCTCGCAGATAATGCCGTTACCAGTGCCAAAATTTATGATGGGACAATTACCAGTAAAGACATCGCGGCCGATAGTGTTAAAAACTCAGATCTTCAGTATCCCGGTTTCGACATCTTCGCGTTGGGAGGTATCGAGATTCGAGATAATGGACAATGGTTCAGAAATGGAGATGACTGGGCAACTGAACTCGGGCACCAATTAGATTTCCAGGTATATGTTGATAGCAGCACTATTTCTTTTGGTGCCGGAATGGAATTGAAAGTAAACCAGATCGACAGTTCAGAGATCACCAACCATTCCATCAGTATGGATGACCTGAGTTCGGCTTTGATCAGCAATCTGACCTACACGATCGAGGATTATCTTTATCTTCCTTATCCCAACGGATACGATGACTATCTTGAAAATGCCGCCCTGGACAGTTTTACAGTAACAGATACAATACAGATGAGTGGCGGAAGTAGATATGCCACCTACAGGCGGATCACGTCCACAAATGATGAATCTGGTAATCTACAGATATACCATATATATATCATGTGGGCTCCAAAAAGTTATTTCAGCAGCTGGATGTGGGGATCAGATCCGTCCAACTGCGTCACTCTTGAATATCGGACAAATAATGTGGCCGCCGAATACTTTGATATTACCATGGATTTTTTTACAATTTTGGGCAGCAATATCTATACAAAAAATAATAGCGAATCTGAAACTCCAAATACATGGACAACGATGAGCGCTACCTCCGCCAATTTATCAACGATTTCTACTTTCCCAATCATGATAGATATTGAGGTCAAGGTGAGTATCGGAGAAGGGGATGCCCAAACATCGGTTGATCTGGGATATTTGCTAGTTAAATATAAAGGTAAATAATGGCTCAGCAAAACTGTGTAAAGATTGAAATTATTGATTCAGACAGCGGATCTATTCTTAATACCTTGAATTTCAGCCAGGCGGAATGTCCGCAGATTCAGGATCAGGATAATGTAGAGACGGTGATCCAACGAAGTCAGACAGGAAAACCTACCCTCTTTATTAATAGCGATGAATGGCAAATCCTACAACTCAATATCCGGATGAAATTTTTAGAAACACTAACCAAGTTGACCCATATCTATAATGCAGCGAAATCGGGACATTATTTCCGGGTCTATCCTCATCTTCTGCTGGATGATAGTCTTTATTTCAGCTGTTTTATGTCACCGGCACAGTGGCCACGGGAAACTACGGCATTCGGTCGTCAGAAAGCCGGAGAGATTGTCCGGTTAGAATTTTTAGAGAAAGACCATGATTATCCTATCATGGATGATGATGTAATTATAACATGATGGAGGATATATGTTTTTAGGGATACGATATGATCTCTGGCATGGGATCCTGGCAGCACTGCTTTTTCTGGCTGTATTTTTCACTGGATTTTTCACCATTCTTCCGGGATTGACTTTGGTTATTGGTCCTGGATTTTCGATTTTGTTAATCAGTTTGGCTGGTGTCTTTGTGGCTCTTTTGCTGCAGAGTCTGAATGAAGCCGTGCAGGCCATCAATCCGAAGGTCGAAAAACAACATGGAAGCTGGCAGAATTTTCAGAAAAACAGTAAGAAAGACTGGAAATACTTTGTTCTGGGGTTAATTGCCGGGCAGATCATTTCCGGCATTTTTATGGTTATCTATTTATATTCACATTTTTAAACGAGGAGATTGAAATGAAATTGATGTTTATTTTTCTTTTGGTTCTATTGATAAGCCTGTCCTTTGGACAACATGTCTATGTGGCTGATATCACTCCGGTACAGCTCTTCCGGACTACTGCCTATGAGGATTCAGTAATTGCCCATCCGGATAGTGATTTCTATGCTCTGTATTTGGTAGATGTTCATAGTGAAATCGAATCCAAAAATATTGAAAAGTCACGGACCGGTGGGGAAGTGGATGTTTTTGCCAGGCATATCGGTCCAGCTGACAGTGTTCTGGATGTCTATATCGACATCTGGAGAGAGCTGGGCTATCCAAATAAAGACGGCTGGGAGCGTCGCCATTTGTTCCTTTTCAACACGGCGGATGATACTGCCTATGCTACCCTGAAGGACTCCACCTGGTTTGGTAATCGGATGACTAATTATTATAAAATTATTGTTGTCAAAACCGACAAAGGCGAAATGTATGATATGATCGCCATAAAGGAATTCAAGCGATCCAAATAGCTGCTTTTAAGAGTTGTGAATTTATTGGAAATCAGGGATGATGAAAAAGCTTACGCTTCTTTGTTTAATCATTTTCTGTCCTCTCCTCGTTTTTCCCCAGAGTTATAATGAAGGATATGTTAATTATCTGGATTACCAGGCATATATTGATGGTCTTTTTGTGATCGATACTACCGAAAACTATCCCCCCGATATTTTTGATACTGATCCAGTAATAACCTGGGCACCACCCGAGACTTTATATATAAGTTGGACTCCAGGCGAGATTGATTCTCTCGATGTTCAAACATTGAGATTTGTTATAACTACTCCTATCAATGGCATTGGTGATGGACAAGCAGCAACCCCATCTCCTAAAACAATAAATATACCTTGGGGAACAGCTTCTGCAGATTCAGATACTTTTATGATCTACACTGCTCTAAACTTTACTGAGCAAGACTTTGTTGACACAGCTTTTACTGCCTCTGTTGTTACTACTCTAATCGACTCGAATTCCAATTCTGCATCAATGAGCGCAGAAACAGAAAAGGTATTTTTTAACACTCCAGATAAAGTACCAACTATTTCTCTAACGGCCATTGATACTTCAAGTGTAGATATAATATTTAATCCAACTGACTGGAGTCTGCCATCAAGTTGGAATTGGCTATCTACGGTCTATGCCGATACCGGATTTACCTTTAAGTGGCAGATAAATACCTATCTTGCTGGAAGTATATGTTATTGGGCTTACCCAAGTGATTCAACTGATTATATATATGGCCTTAAAGATGACAGTACAAGAAGTTATGTAGTCCCCTATGTAAATCCTGACTACTATGGATTAAAAGAAAATTTAATGTTTAATTCTAATTTAGTAGATACCTGGCCTTTTACTGTTAATTTATCTATTGAATTCTGTTCGAGTAGTTTTTATCCGTATGATAGTTTATATATAGCACCCGATACCACTTCTATAGAGGGTGGAGATTTTGCAATTTTTGATGATAAAACATATAATGGGAGTAGATTCAAATGAAAAAGCTATTAATTCTTTTCGTTTTATTAATACCGATATTTTTATTTGGTCAAACGGCTGATTTTACTGATGTTTCAGAAGCCTCAAAATTAACAGCATACCCGGACAGTACAGATTTCCAATATCCGTCAAGCGGAGATACAATCCGGGCAAATCAATCATTAAAGCTCAGAGCATTCGTTGCCAGAATGATGCGAAAACTTGGCAGAGGTTATGATAATCTTCCGACAGATGGTAAAATCATGATAGCGTTTGGTGATTCAACCGGCTGGTTTTCAAAACTTGATTCAATCTTTACACCACTTAGAGAGGCGTTTGATGATTCACTTTCTTCCTCGGCTGCCGATGAAATTATAACTGATCTTATCGGCACTATGTTAACCGGAAATACAGAAACGGGGATTACGGTAACTTTCCAGGATACTGATAATACTATTGATTTTGTGGTAAGTGTCTCCGATGCCGAGGTTGCGGATAATATTACTATTGATAATGCTTCCGATGTAGATACCGCCGGGACTAAAATAGCAATTGCACTTGGTGCAAGGGTAGAGAATGCCGAATTCGATACTAAACTCGCTACCGCAACCGCAGACGAAGTTATCTCTGATTTTATTGGGACAATGGTGACAGGAAATACCGAAACCAATATCACGGTTACCTATCAGGATGCTGATAACACCCTCGATTTTGTGGCTTCATCTACAGGAGATTCAACCTGGGACAATTTAACGCTCGGCACTTTAAAAGGAATTGACAATCATACTTTACTCGAAGATACCCTTGAAATAGGTGCAAATGGTATTATCTTTGGGTTTGCCGATATTACCGATCTGGACTCTCTACAAACCGATACGCTTGTTGTGAGCACTTATATAAGCCTACCTACCGGTTCAGTTACCGCAGCGATGTTAGCTGCCAACTCCGTTGCTAATTCTGAAATGGCCGATGACGCTATTGGAGCAGCCGAAATGGCAGATGCCGATCATGGAGACGTCGCTTGGTCTGGTGGAACAGCAACTGTCCAAGACGTTGATACCTCCGGGGCAAAGATTGCAGCCGCACTTGGCAAAAGGTTAGAGGTCGGGACCGCAAATACCACTTATGCCACAATCGCCGGAGAAACCTATACCGGGGTTCATGACTTTGGAGGCGCGACGTCTATCGAAGTGGTCAACGGAGCAAATCCCACAACCGATGCAGCCGGTGAAATTTCTGTTGACACAGACGACCATTTTATTGAGTTTTTTTCTGATGCCAGTCGTATCTTGGGTGCTTTACAATGTCGGACTTTCACTCTTGCAAACCCTGATTCCTTGCCTGATGAAGTGGTTTTATTTCATGTAATGGCAGATGCTTTTCCCCATGGCATTACCATAAAAGATATTGCGATCTCAGCCAGTGTAAATATGTCAGATACCCACGTAATCGAAGAATGGTCTACCAGAGCAAAGGCTGCTGAATCAACTATTGAAAGTATTGCTTTGGCTGCCACTCAGTACCAGGAAGATGATGGCACTTTATCGGATGCCTCAATAGCTGCCGATGCCTTTGTGGCCATTGACAGGGACGCTGCAACTGATGATGTGGCTTCTATGGAAGTTACGATAACCTTCTGGATCAACGCAGGAGATTAAGATGGTTAGAATTGTATTGTTTCTATTGTTTCCGATAGTTTTGTTTTCTCAAAAAGTTGATTCTTTAAAGTATAAAATTTGTCTTGAAAGAGGACACATAGAGTCAAATTATATTTGTATAACTCTTTTATATTGTCCAAGTTATATAATTGATTTACCGGACAAAACTCTTTCGATTGTTGATAATCCAAATATTATTACTTGCAGATGTGAAAGATGTGGTGATTCAATTTCAAGACGAGCGATTGAAAAACCAGATACAACAATTATTTGGAGAAAAAATGAATAGAATATTTTTATGCTTATTAATACCAATTCTTTTGTTTTCTCAGGTAATTATACAACCATTAAAATATCCTGGTGCTGGAGGTGCTCCAACATATTTATTTGATGAGTCTTTTGATACCAACCCTGGATATGACGAGGCGGATTGGCTTGAAAGTGGTTCAACTATAAATGAGGATTATGAAACTATTATTCTTGAAGGGACTCAATCCATATTATTAGATAACTCAGCCAGTGGAGCTCCTCGTTGTACGACAGCTTATTGGGATTCCACGGCAGCCGAGCAATGGGTTGTCTTCATGGTTAGGTTTACCGGAAGTTTACCTGGTGCAAATTGTGAAACAGTCCTATGTCTTAATAGAGTATATGCTGATCAAAATTTTTTATTTGGCGCGCAATACAGAACTTCTATAACAGCTTTTAGATTTAATGCCGGAGGAAGCAATATTGATACCCGTGCAATTTCAGCTGATACAACTTATTATTTAAAAGTTCGCCATGAAGCTATCGCAAGCGGTACATCTGAGCTTCAAGTTTGGATGGGGACATCAGCAGTAGATTCATATCAACTTCAAGGTCAGGTTACTGATTGCGCCGAGTATAAACACATGAGATTTGTTATTATTGCTCCATCAACAACCGTTGATATCGTTGTTGACGATATAAGAGTAGACGATGTTGATATTCCCTGGGCATGGTAGGAGAAATTATGAATAGAATAATTGCTTTAGTTTTAGTTTTCTTTTTGACAGCTTTCACGAAAACATTATACGTAAACGGATCAACTGGTAGCGATGCCACTACGTATGCAAATAACAATATAAATAATCCCTGGCTTACTATCGGCAGGGCAGCTTGGGGAAATGCTACCAGACCATCATCGGTTGACGATAATTCTCCACCGACTTCATCGGAGGCTGCTCAAGCAGGTGATACCGTGATGGTTGCAAGTGGGACTTATTATACAACACAGGGAAGTTCTTCTCCTGCAAATTGGGATGAGGTGGTTTATAATTCTGCCAATGAAGGTACTTATTCCAATCCAATAGTTTTCTATGCTGACGGTCAAGTTATATTACAAACCGAGTTATCAAATGGAGGACAGCCTGTTTTTGGAAGTAGATTAAGAGACTATGTAGAATGGAATGGATTTACCGCCTATGAATCCGGATGCACGCTTAAAGAGGTTGAAAGTGGATTGGCCGTTCTTGTGGGAGTATTTGGAAGTAAAATAGTTGGTGGATATCTCCAAAGAGATTATGAATCTAATGGAACTGGAAATAATGTAAACTGTATTTATTTTCACTCTTGTGATAGTTCTTCAATTATTGGAGTTACTTTAAACGGAGCAACAGGGAATGGAGGTGAAAATCAGGCTGGCGTTACCTGTTATAACTTAAATGATTGTGTCATAGAATATAATGAATTTTATGATGGCAATGCTGGTCTTTATATTAAAGCACCTTTTCCATCAGGAGAAGTTTTTCAGACGAATTTGATAATACGATATAACCTTTTCCATGACAATTCCTATGGATTTCGCCTTTTAACTGCCGGTCCAGCTCATGGGTATTATTCCAAAATTTATCAAAATGTTTTTTGGGATAATGCAACGACATTTCAACTTACTCCAATTACTGATGAGGCAAGAGACTTTGATTCTCTGAGGGTAGTAAACAACACCTTTTATGCTGGAACTGGAGATCATGGTATTCATATAGCTGGTGGATCTTTGTTCGATGATGTTTATTTCTATAATAACATTGTAGCGTACAGCCCAGATGCTTATTGGTCTTATTCAAATGATGGTAACAATGCTACTTTCCAGACAGAATTTAACCCGGACTATAATTGCTATTATTCCATAAGTGGTAATTTTTTTAACAACGAAGGGGATGTATTTAATTATACAGAATGGCAAGCAATTTGGGGTGACGCTAATTCAGTTACTTCAGATCCTCAATTTAGAAATACAACTGTTGATTCGTTCCAAACAGACGCAACCTTAAATGGTCTTGATATCCTGGATTTAGACAATGATTCTCAAACTAATGATGCCATCCAGATGGGGGCATACATTACTGGGAATGAAACTTTTGGGCCTGATGGTTATTCTGGTGGAGGAGAAGGACCGGGAGGTTTGGGTTCTGGTCTTGCGAAGGGAGCTGGAGCTACTGTAATTAAAGGTTCTGGTGAAGGTGTAATTAAATGAAAGGATTTATGATGAAAGTATTTTTCAGTTTAACAATAGCAATTCTTTTGCTATCTATCTGCAATGGTAATTCTCAAACCACTAATGCTTTTGATTTTCTTTTTAATAGAAATACAGATGGGCGGACAGGTGGATATGAGCTCCGGGCATGGAATGGATCAGATACCACCCAGGCGACGATTGCAAATTCAACGCTGATAGGATTTTTTAGCCATGATTCTTTAATAAATGCTTATCCGACCGGTCAATTAAGGCTAAGAGATGTCTATCCGGTTATGCAAGACGGAAGATGGATCAAAGGATGGCTTAGAGCACGGTCTAATTTTACTCCAATAGCTTATTCGCTTTATGGAGAAGGAAATGCTTATAAAACGGACAACCTAACCCCGCCCAATACTCCCAATATGGCAGGAAGCGCCTGGATTCAATAATCTCAAAATTATTAATACTTTATTATCTAACCTTTAGAAATTCTTCAAATTCTATTTGTGCCTGGGAGCAAATCAATTTAAGGAGTGTTGGTCTAATATCTTGATTCCCATAAGAAAGCATCACAATTTGTCCCTTTGGTCCAACCCACTTTTCGTGTTTAGATCCACCTTTATTTACAAATCTCAATTTCTTTAATTTTCTGCGGGCATCTTTTAAATCCAGAGTGGCCTTATGACTCATTTTAGGCTCCGCAGAGCGCTAAATTCTCCGATTCATAACTCCACAGTTTTGAAGGAATTTTTTTCGATTCTTCTTTCCCGATAATTAGTTTCATCATCTGATTATATTCTTCAATGAATTCTTTTGGAGCAGGGCGGGGGATATACTTCCCTAGTTGATCGGGATATTGTTTGCAGACAAATTCAATGTATTCACTGATCATCTCTGAACAGGTATCCATTGCTTCCTTAACGCCGTTCCCTTGAGCAGCAATATTAAGATCAATACAAATGGCCACCCAGATATCTTCTTCCTTTTTGGCATAGCCGCGGAAAACAATCTTGTCCAGCGTTCTCATGATGACCTCCAATATCAATTATAACCAAATTATCGGATAAAAGTTAGAAGGAATTAATTACTTTCTGAATTCAATTTTATTTCATTAATAATCTTATTTAAAACTTTAATATTCCTATCATCTAATTTATCCAGCCTTTGCCATTCGTTTATATTATACATTTCGGCGATTGGATTGATGATTAGTTCTGTTTGCTTTTCATTTACAGATGTCAAAATAAATTCAAATTTTGAACGCGTTCCTATTAAAATATTATCTTTTATTTTCCATTCTGTATTAATGAATCCAGATTCTTTATCGGCGGTTTTAATAAAATATTCCCTTGATTGCAAAATTTTCAAAGACTCTAAAAATACCTTTTCTTTTGTGGCATTAATTATTAAGGGAGAATTAATTTTTAGTTGGTAACTAGCACAGCCAAAAAACATTAAAATATAAAAAAACAATAATCTTTTCATCTAACAATCGCTTCCTCCAATTTGTTTAATAATTTTGTTAGATAAAGAATTATTCTATTCTTTCTCCGCCACGAGCATCTTCTATATAATTTTAATACATTTTTCTGATCCTCCCGCAACTCTTTGAATTCCATACTACCGTTCCCTGGATTTGGCCATTTTCTCCAAGAATTCTATAAAAGCTATTCTTTCATCCTCCGGAAGCTGCTCGTAGAGTGCTAAAAGTTCAATTTCATCTTTCGTTAGAGTATTGTAATTATAATCAGGTTCGGCAACTTTGTCAAGAGAATTTTTCAGAATCATTTCAATATCCTCGTTCTGGATCTTATCAGTATTCAATTTGAGATGTAGATATCGATTAAAATAATCCAATGTCGATTTCAGATGTAACCTGGACAACTTCCCACCATTTTCCCATCGATATAAGGTAGGTCGAGTGATTTTTAATTCATGACAGAAGTGACCTCTATTCAAACCATTTCTATCTTTGTTTAATTTTATTAAAAATTTTATATTGTCTTTTAAATATGAATTGTATTGCATAATTAATAATATATTACCTACTTTATATTTTTCTCTTGACAAATTGATTTTTATGTTGTATTATTGATGCGGTTAATAAAAAGCCGCCCAGGTGTATAGAGCACCAGAGCGGCCAATCTCAACCAGAAATCTAGGGAGAGTCCAGTTGAGAAGTTCGGTAAAACTCAGTATAGATATTTTAATAGACCTGCGCTGCATTACCTATCGCCACCTTCCGATATCCGAAAAACAGTATTATTTAATGAAATCTGCCCAGGCGAATGTCAGCCGAAACACCTTTAAACGCCTGGAACCCTTCCTGAATACTAACAACCGTTTCCAATTACTCTATCTACTAGACCGCCTCTATGTGGCAGGCGCCCGCATCAAGTGCGGCGCTTTGCTGATTCCAAATACTGTACCGTCGGATGTGGCCAATGCCATTTTCCAAAAACATCCTGTATTTAACTGCAATATAAATACAACAAATCAGAATTTCAATGAAAAATTTTGGGAGGAATTGTATGCCGTCAAAGGATCCGGCCATTAATCGTTTTCATGAAGAATTTGATGAGTTTTATTTTGAGATCATTGATAATGTAATGGCTGAAGCCATTGCCCTGGGGAAAAGCCAGGAATCGGTTTATGCTTATCGGGATTCATCCCGGATATCCAATTCCCTTAAAGCCTGCGAAATACCTTTTTCCACCAAAAAAAATGAAATCCTGAGATTCCTTGCCAATAAATTCGGACTGACCGTTGTCCCGCAAAAGAGCCCTGTCCAGCTGGACGGATCTGTGGATGATGAATGGGCTGATGCCAGTGAACTCTTTGGCATTATCCGTCATGAATTCAATAATCCGCGTAAGCGTTTTGATCCGGTAATGGTGACCCGGTTTCTTAATGTGGTCTATCGATTGATTGAGGAATGGCGCCAACGCTCCGGTAAATAGTAACTGCAGTAAAAGCATACCAAAATTGCCACGGGAACTTACTTCATGTAAGTGACGTGGCGGAGCCATGAAAAAAAGTAATGAAGAGGATAACATGAAGATGATGATGAAAGGCCGGATATCCAAAAATTATCTGATCCTGTTTGGTCAGTTTGGTATTGCTGTTGAGTTTGTATTTGGCAATCCATTAGAAATCCTCTGGGCATTTGAGCGGGCAGCATTCAAACTGAATAACGGACATTTTATCGGAAATAATTAAGGGGAAAATCATGTTCTACCATACAGATAAACGGCAATATGATTTTATTGGACATCGATCATTGTTCGCTCGACGGATCCCCGGAACCTGTTTTAGCTGGGGGTTGGCTTTTATCAGCGTCTCTTTTTTCCTGGTCTGGATCCTTCTGGAGAATATCTCATGAGCGAAAGATCTTATAGCCAGAAATGTGAAAAATGTGGAGAGTTCTTTGTTACCAGAGTAATTGATCCAAAGACTATTTGTGAAAAATGCTTTCTGATGCAGAGAGTCAAAGAAAAGATCTACGACCTTATTCAGCGTCATCCCTATATGGCTTATGGCCGGGAAATGCTGGTGTTACTGGACGAGATTGAGACGAAATTATTAAAATATATTAACCTGACATATCCAGACAATTCAAATTGTCCTTTCCTTGATTATTTTAAACATGAATTACGCCACATTCAAAACATTAAAGAAAAATGTCATTACCGGCCATGAAATACTCGACCTACCGCGGCATTACCGACGGTTTTCGTGGTGAACCATTGATCTGGGTGGACTTTCTTACGGCAGATGGAAAGATTTCTACCGGTATTTATGATAAAAAACGCGACCGATTTTCACCGGCGGATAAGAAAAAATTAACCAGAGATCTGCAATGCCGGAAAAAATCAGCCGCATAATCATTGTTCATTTGCAGGAGTTCGATACCTTCTGGATGGTCACTGTGAGTGGTTTTAACCGCAGAAGAAGAATTAGAGTCAAAAAAAGAAGATTTATGCGCACCCGGATCGTACTTGCCACCGCGATCGGGATGATAGGCCTCCTCCAAAAGGTGGTGTAGTGGTCAGGACTGTGGTTGACTGGTTAATGACGTGCTCTCCTCCCGGGCATTCATGCGGGTTCGAATCCCGCCGGTCCTGCAAAGAGGATACTCCATTAAAAGGAGATGAATTATGACTCGAAAACAATTAGTCTTAAAAGAGCTGCTCGATGCCAGGCATGGCAAACAATATAGATATAATTCAAATGAGATGATCCCGGTAGGTTGGCTGCCGTCCTGGATAATAATCTCACCTGGAGTGGGTGGATGTAGTGGCTTGCGGCGATTGCGTGAATTAAGGGCATCTGGCATTCAAATTCAGCATCATTTTTTCTATAGATCAATTCCTGGTGGCGGATTGCAGAAGACAGACACTACTATTTATAACCTGGTGACGGACCCAAAGATCATCGATATGGATAACTGTTCATTAATGCCAAGTTTTATTAAGAACGGGATCCAGATAGAAATGCTGGTATGAAATTATT
>Ga0154654_1079_pt1 | contig 60357 bp, 55 predicted proteins | sample Rifle2008BG13ft_FD_116083 | JGI IMG/M metagenome (GOLD analysis project Ga0154654, IMG submission 116083) | Caldithrix sp. RBG_13_44_9 | reverse complement strand
ATGGAGAACTGGTAGGACGAATTGCGGCCATTACCAATCAGAATCATAACGATTTTCAGAAAGATAATGCCGGGTTCTTCGGATTTCTGGAAGGGATCAATGATCCGGAGGTGTTTCAGGCTCTGCTCAATGAGGCCAGGGAGTGGCTGAAGAAAAAGGGCAAGGATTTTATGATGGGACCTATGAATCCTTCCACCAATGACGAGATCGGATTTTTAATCGATGGATTTGATACTCCACCCTACTTCATGATGACTCATAATCCACCCTATTACAATGAGTTGATGCTGAAATTGGGCTACCCAAAAGTGAAGGATGTAGTAGCAATTTATATTCATAAGGATCTCTTCATAATGAGCGATAAACTCAGACTAGTCTCTCAGGCTACCAAAGAAAAATTGGGGATCAATATTCGGCCGGTGCGTTTGAATGACTTTAACGCCGAACTGGAACGCATCCGCACCGTTTACAACAACGCCTGGTCCCGGAACTGGGGATTTGTTCCCATGACCCCGGCAGAGTTTGATTTTATCGCGGATGATTTCAAGAAAATACTCGATCCCGATCTGGTATTCATCGCTGAAATCAAAGATAAGCCGGTGGGTTTCTCTTTAGCCCTGCCGGATTATAACCAGGTCTTTAAAAAGATTCCCAATGGAAGGCTATTCCCCTTTGGCTTCATCACCTTTCTCACCGCCAAGAAAAAAATAAACAGCCTGCGGGTCATCACTCTGGGAGTGGTACAGGAATTACAACATGCTGGCATTGGTGGATTATTTTATCTGGAAACGTTCGAAAAAGGTGTCAAAAAAGGATACCCCAGCGCAGAAATGTCCTGGATCCTGGAAGATAATGATCTGATGCTCAGAGCGGCAAAATTGATGGGCGGGAAAATTTACAAAACCTACCGGATCTACGGGACAAAACTGTAGGATAAAACGTTACTTCCCGGACTTTTTTCGCAGTAAGGCCGCAAAAGAACCATCCATGCGGTGTTTATGCGGAAAAGTCTGAATAAAATACTGGTCATGTATATATTTATCGGGAATCCGCTCCCGCAGCTTCAGGAGTTCAAATTCCGGGTGTTGTTTGCTGAATTGAAGTACGTTTTTTTCATTCTCTTCCGGTTCAATCGTACAGGTACAGTAGACCATATACCCATCAGATTTCAATACCGAGGCAGCTGTCTCCAACAAATGCAGCTGCAAATTTTTCATATTCATAATATCCTGCTCGGTCCGTTTCCATTTCAGATCTACTCTTTTACTCAAAACCCCAAATCCGGAACAGGGAGCATCTATCAATATCTTATCAAAAATAAGACGGCTGGGGATTTTGGTGGAATCAGCTGTTACCACCTGATACTGGGAATATTGCATTCTTTTCAGATTATCCTTCAGCGTTTTTAACCGGGCAATTTGCCTGTCCAGTGCTAACAGAATGCCACTGCCATTCATCTTCTCAGCAATCAATCCGGTTTTACCACCAGGAGCAGCGCACATGTCTAAAATAATTTCTCCCGGCCGGGGATCCAGCAAGAGCACCGGCAGACCAGTACTGATATCCTGGACTGAAACCCAGCCTTTACTGATCAATTCCAGGTTACGGAAATCCTGAAAATTATCGATCCAGAGAAAGTTTTTAAATTCCTCATGAACTTCATAAATGATTTTATGAGAATCCAAGGTTTGAAAAAATGTATCCCGATCGATGAGTGATTCATTGATTCTTACTGCCAGCCGGGGACGCTGATTATTGACCTCACATAATAAACGGACCTCATCAACTCCCCAGTATTCGATCCAGCGCTGAATCAACCATTTAGGATGAGAATAGCGAAATGACAGTTTATCCAATACATCCAACTGAGTTTCCAGAAATTCAAACTTTTTATACTGCCGTAAAAAATTCCGCAGGATGGCATTCACCAGATTGGCGGTTTTCTGGTTATACTTGGCTTTGGCAATTTCTACTGCTTCATAGAGTATTGCATATGCCGGAATTTTATCAAGATAAATCAGTTGGTAGACTGATGACCGCAGGTTGTTTTTTACATCCACCAGTAGATTATCATATTCCCCTAAATACAGCTGGTTCAAATACCAATCCAGCCGCAGCCGCCAGCGCAGAACTCCATTCACCACTTCAGTGATAAACCTTTTATCCACATCCTCCAAATTCAGCAGCTCTTTTTCCAGCAGTTTATCAGAATATGCCTGTCGGGTATCTACTTTGGTCAGAATGTCAATAATTTTAGTACGGGCATTAATTTGCGATATGTAATCCGGCCGTTGATCGATCGGAATTGTCTCTTCACCATTTTTCATTTTTTGACCTTCAACTTCTATTAACAAGTGGAAAATATACTCTATTTTTGACGGACAAACAATGCTTTAGGCGGGAAAATATGAATCGCTGCTATCTTTTATAGAAGGGATAGAGAAAAACTTCTGCAGATGTGTTTTAACAAATTCGAGGAATTAGTAAAGTTCTTGAAAATCGGGGTCAGCTCTTTCTTGCGATTGGCTGTTATTTTCTTTTACTCAGAATTTTTTCGGCATGCTCTAATTGAGTGATATCGTTGATACCGTGAGTTTCCTCGGCATTGGGAGTTAAGATCGCCGCCACTTTATCTCCCCGATCCACATAAATTTTTATCACATCCGGCAGATAATATTCTCCCTGACTGTTGTTGTTGCTCAACCGTGGCAGGGTATCGAATAACAGGCGGCATTGGAAAATGTAAATGCCTACATTGATCTCCCTAATTTTCAGGATATCAGCCGTGGCATCTTTTTGCTCAACGATCTGGCGAACAAAGCCAGCAGTATTTCTGACAATCCTTCCATATCCGGTGGGATCCTCCATTTCTGCGGTTAAAAGGGAGGCCAGCGGACGTTCCTGCTGCTGTATTTTTATCAATTGACTTAAAGTAACAGGAGTAAGCAATGGCACGTCACCCGATAAAACCAGAACATCACTTTCAGCATCCTGTAAAAACGACCTGGCCTGCAGCACAGCGTGACCGGTCCCCAGCTGCTGTTCCTGAAAAGCATAATCCACATTCTCATCCCGGGTGGCATCAATCACCAGCTCTTTTTTATGACCCACGACCAGGATGATTTTTGTGGAACCTATGGCCCGGGCAGTTTCAATTACATAATGGATCATGGGTCGCCCCAGCAAAGGATGCAAAACTTTCGGCAGATCAGATTTCATGCGCTTCCCTTTACCAGCGGCCAGGATTACCGTTGCAAGACTCATCGTTTCCTCTAATAATTATTATCAACAAATGAAATTCTATTTAACAAACGAAATAAAAATACCTCATTGATGCCGTATCAAGTCTTGATTAAGGTCAAAAATTGATCATACTGTTTTCTGGACTAAGAATCAGGAAGCTGGTGAAAAGTGGTTCAGTTAAAAATTACTTTAACAATCCCTTGATGATTATATTGTCAATTAAACGGGTACTACCCAGATAAACCGCCAGAGCAACAAGTACCTGACCTTGGATTTTTTCAACCGGAGTTAAGGTCTCCGGACGGACCAGTGAAATATAGTCAATTCTCGATTGCGGAATTTTATTCAGCAAGGCGGTCATTTTCTCAACGATTTCGGCCGGATTCTGAATTCCTCGCTGGCACATCTTCTCTGCCTCCAGCAGACTCTGATATAAAACCGGAGCGAACTTTCGTTCTGCGGCGGTAAGATATTTATTCCGGGAGCTCATCGCCAGTCCATCCGTTTCCCGGACAATCGGGGACGTTAAAATCTGGACCTCAAAATTCAGATCATTTACCATTTGCCGGATAACCACCACTTGCTGATAATCCTTTTCCCCGAAGATGGCAATATGAGGATTGATAATATTGAAGAGCTTAGCCACCACTGTAGCTACTCCCCGGAAATGGCCAGGGCGTGAACGGCCGCACATCACTTCCGATAGATTTTCAACCTGAATATAGGTATGATAATGAGGTGGATACATTTTCTGACTGGAGGGATAAAAAATAACATCAACTTTTTCTTCCCGGCACAACTGCTTATCGCGGTCAAAATCACGGGGATATTTTGCCAGATCCTCATTGGGCCCGAACTGAGTTGGATTAACAAAAATACTGACTACCCGTACCTGGCACTGATCCCGGAGATTTCGCATGAGACTCATATGACCCTCATGAAGATACCCCATAGTAGGAACCAGTCCAATGGTTTTCCCGGAATTGCGAAACTCTTTTGACAGCGTTTGCATCTCGGGGATCTGCTTTACGACCCGCATTTTTCCTTTGGGCTCAAAATAATTTTTTAGCTGATTATTTTAATCGAAAGACTCTTCGGCTGCAGGGAAATGACCGGTCTGAACATCCTTGATATACTGGCGGAAAGCTTTTCTCATCTCGCGGCCCAATTCTGCATAACGCCGGACAAATTTCGGTTTGAATTTATCATAAATTCCCAACATATCATGACTCACCAGAATTTGTCCGTCACAGGCCGGCCCTGCTCCAATACCAATAGTCGGGACTTTGACTGCCTGAGTAATCTTCCTGGCCAAATCAACCGGAATTTTTTCCAATACAATGGAGAATACACCACTTTCCTCTAAGATCCGGGCATCCCGCAGCAATTTTTCAGCAATTTCCGGTTCTTTCCCTTGCAGCTTATAGCCGCCATATTTGTGGACTGACTGCGGTAATAGACCCAGATGTCCCATCACCGGAATTCCTGTTTCCACTAATCGCCTCACCAGCATTGCGTAACACTCTCCCCCTTCAATTTTAACTGCCTGAGCTTCCGCTTCCTTAAGGAATCTTCCGGCATTCAAAATTCCCTGCTCCAGTGAGGTTTGGTAAGATAAAAAGGGCATATCCGCCACCACCAGGGCCTGCTTTACGGCTTTGCCCACGATCCGGGTATGATACAGCATTTCCTCCATACTCACCGGTAAAGTAGTGGAATATCCGGCGACTACCATACCGGCAGAATCCCCCACCAGAATAATGTCGATTCCGGCTTCATCCAGCATCTCAGCCATAAGAAAATCATAAGCAGTGAGGGCAGAAATTTTCCGGGAACTGCCTTTCCGGGCAATGATATCGGGGACAGTAATTTTTTTAATATCCGAATTGATTGACATAGTCACAACCAGCTTATTGAAGCGAAAATTTATAAATAAACAGAGTCTCTTACAACCAAAATATTCTGCACTCGTTAATTGAATTTATAGGAATCACAGTTTTAAGTAATAGCAAGAAAGTAAAGGGCTGACATCCCATCCATTTTAAATTGTCACTTCTAACACGTATAAAACAAAAAACCCTCGGAAACCGAGGGTTTTTTTTGCGAAAATAATTCAGGATTAATACATCCCAGCGCCGCCACCGGGAGGCATATGCGGCATTGCTTTTTCATCTTCTTTCTTCTCAACCACCAATGCCTCGGTCATCAGTAACATACCAGCTACCGAAGACGCATTTTCAATGGCAGTCCGAGAAACTTTGGTAGGATCAATGATACCAGCCTTTACCATGTCATCTTCATATTCCTCGGTGGCTGCATTGAAACCGAAATTTTTGCCGGAAGCCTTCACTTTATCAACCACTACCGATCCTTCCAGACCGCAGTTATTTACGATCTGGCGAATGGGTTCTTCCAGGGCACGGCGGACAATATGGACACCAATTTGTTTGTCCCCATCCAGTTTCATCTTATCCAGGGCCGGCAGACATCGCAGATAGGCACCCCCACCGCCCGGAACAATACCTTCCTCAACTGCAGCGCGGGTGGCATGTAAGGCATCTTCCACCAAAGCTTTTTTCTCTTTCATTTCAATTTCAGTGGCTGCCCCAATTTTAATTACTGCTACACCACCTGCCAGTTTGGCCAATCTTTCCTGCAGTTTTTCCCGGTCGTAATCGGAAGTCGTATTTTCGATCTGCTTTTTAATCTGAGCAATACGGCCTTTAATTTCATCCTTCTTGCCAGAGCCTTCCACAATGGTGGTGTTCTCTTTGTCCACCACAATCCGCTTGGCTGAGCCGAGATCACTGAGAACGGCATTTTCCAGTTTAAAGCCGGTCTCTTCACTGATCACCCGGCCGTTGGTCAGCACGGCGATATCTTCCAGCATCGCTTTCCGACGGTCACCAAATCCCGGAGCTTTCACCGCACACACTTTCAGGGTACCGCGAATTTTATTTACCACCAGAGTGGCCAGAGCTTCACCTTCAACATCCTCAGCAATGATCAACAATGGCTTGCCAGTTTGGGCAATTTTTTCCAGAATGGGCAGCAGTTCTTTCATATTGGAAATCTTTTTTTCATTGATTAAAACTGCAACATCTTCCATTATGGCTTCCATGTTTTCCGGATCAGTCACGAAATAGGGAGACAAATAACCGCGATCAAACTGCATACCTTCTACCACATCCAGAACAGTTTCCAGGGTCTTTGATTCTTCAACGGTAATAACACCTTCATTTCCAACTTTTTCCATGGCGTCAGCCAACAGATCACCAATGGCCATGTTATTATTGGCAGAGATGGCGCCAACCTGAGCAATCTCTTTCTTGCCTTCCACCTCTTTGCTCAACTTCTTTAATTCACCGACTACCACCTTTACTGCTTCATCGATACCCCGGCGGATATCCGTTGCATTCGCACCGGCAGTAACATTCTTTAAACCCTCAGTAAAAATAGATTGGGCCAGTATAGTGGCAGTAGTGGTTCCGTCACCAGCATCATCACTGGTTTTGGAAGCAACTTCCTTCACCATCTGGGCACCCATGTTCTCCATGGGATCTTCCAACTCGATCTCTTTTGCCACGGTTACGCCATCCTTGGTAACGGTGGGAGCGCCAAATTTCTTGTCGATGACCACATTGCGGCCTTTGGGACCCAGAGTCACCTTCACAGCCTCGGCCAAACGATCCACACCTTTTCGCAGTTTGCTCCGGGCTTCCGAACTATATTCAATTAATTTTGCCATGTTATATCTCCTATCTTAAATTTTCTTACTTTTTTTCAATTACAGCTAAGATGTCACTTTCTCTGAGAATTAAATATTCCTGATTGTCCAGCTTAAATTCGGTACCGGAGTATTTCCCGTAAATCACGACATCACCTTTTTTCACATCCAATTTTACCCGTTCGCCCTTATCGTTCAAACTGCCAGGACCTACCGAAATTATTTCACCTTTCATCGGTTTCTCTTTAGCGGTATCCGGCAAAATGATCCCGCCAGGAGTCTTATCCTGGTCTTCCACGGGTTTTACCACCACTCGATCTGCTAATGGTCTGAGCTTCATAATACCCTCCATATTTGTTTTATATTATATTGTTATTTAATAAGTTATTATGTTTTTTTAGCACTTCATTATTAAGAGTGCTAAAATTATAAAAGGTTGATGGGTTTTTGCAAGTAAAAAATTAAAATTTTTACAGTGATTTCTATTATCACCAGGTTGAAGCAGATAGTACTATGATTTTTTTAGAATTATTCGGATATTTTGGGATAATTTTTCATTAAAAAACAATTACTTAATATCTGTGGAACGATTCTGGTTAAATACAATGGCATCGGCTGAAAGGTTGAAATCACTTAATATACATTGTTATGGCTGCTATGCTAAAAGTGGGCAAAAAATAAAACGTGGAATTTTTTTATTTCAAATGGGAATTATACTTTCTAAATTTCATTAAGAAATTGCCTGAATTGTGATATTTGCCTGATCGGACAAAGAAGTATTTTCATACATTTTAATTTGTTAAGGAGAAATCTTTGAAAGCTCTCATCACCAGCGGCGGCAGAGGTACCAGGTTGCGTCCCATAACCCATACTCAAAACAAACACCTGATTCCTATTGCCAATAAGCCCATATTATATTATGCCATCGAAGCGGTGGCAGAAGCTGGTATCAAACAGATTGGTATCGTCGTGAATGCAGATAATCAGGATGTCGCAAATGCAATCGGCAAAGGGGAAAAATGGGGAGTTAAAATTCAATATATTCCGCAGGAAGCCCCTCTGGGACTGGCTCATGTGGTGAAAATCTCACAAAATTTTATCAAAAATGAGCCATTTATTTTTTACCTGGGGGACAACATGGTAGTCGGTGGTATCCAAAAATTTATTAAAAAATTTGAATCGGAAAACAGTAATTGCCATTTGACCCTTTCTAAAGTCAAAGATCCCTCCAGATTCGGGGTTCCCGAAATTAAAAAAAACCAGATCATCGGAGTAAAAGAAAAACCCGCAAAGCCTAAAAGTGATTTTGCCGTCGCCGGGATATATTTATATGATTCCACCATATTTGAAGCAGTCAATTCCATCAAACCCAGTCCCAGAGGTGAACTGGAAATTTCTGATGCTCATCAATATCTTCTTCAGCACGGCTACAAGGTTACATTTTCCGAAATCACCGGCTGGTGGAAAGACACCGGAAAACCAGAAGATTTACTCGAAGCTAACCGGCTGGTACTTTCCCACCAACAGGGACGGATAGAAGGCCGGCTTGATAAAAACTCAACGATTGCCGGAGAGGTAGTGATTGGCAAAGGTACCCAAATAAAATCCAGTCATATTCGCGGACCTGCAATAATTGGAGAAAACTCGCTGGTGGAAAACAGTTATGTCGGACCCTATACTTCTATCAACAATGAGACGCGAATAATCAACAGTGAAATAGAATTCAGTATTGTCATGGAAAACTGCCGTATTGAAAATGTGGGAATCAGGATTGAAAGCAGCATTTTAGGATCCAATGTGGATATTATTAAAGCCAAGGGGATACCTAAGACCCACCGCTTTATTCTTGGTACCCAAAGTCAGGTTGAGTTGTTTTAAATTTTGCTCTAAAGGAGGACTTTTATGAATCCCAAAAACATCGCTTTGAAAATTGAACACACAATCGCCCTGCTCACCATCAATCGGCCTGAAAAATTAAATGCCCTGAATGCCGAAACCGTAACTGAGCTATTCCAAATCTTTAAAAAACTGAAACAAAATGATGAGGTGGCGGTCATCATTATCACCGGCAGCGGAGAAAAATCTTTTGTGGCAGGGGCCGATGTCGCAGAGATCAAAAATCATGACGAGATTTCCGGCCGGATTTTTTCATCCCGGGGCCAGAAGGTATTTCGCTATATTGAAAAAATGGAAAAGCCGGTAATCGCAGTAATAAACGGATTTGCCCTGGGTGGCGGTCTGGAACTGGCCATGGCCTGCCATCTGCGAATTGCTTCTAAAAATGCCAAATTTGGTCAACCTGAGATCAATCTCGGTCTGATCCCGGGATATGGTGGTACCCAGCGCCTTCCCCGCTTGATTGGGGTAACCAAAGCCCTGTATCTGTTATTGAGCGGTGAAACAATTGACGCTAAACAAGCACTGGAGATAGGCCTTATCAATGAAGTGGTAGCTCCGGAAAAACTGATGGCCCGGGCCAATGAAATTGCCGAATTGATGATCGCCAAACCTCCGGTGGCTCTCCGCTATATTCTCCAGGCAGTTACCAACGGTAGTGATAAAAATCTTGATACCGCCCTGAATCTGGAAAGTGAACTTTTCGGTAACATCTGCGGTACCGATGACATGAAGGAAGGTATCACAGCTTTTCTAGGAAAACGCAAAGCAGTCTTTAAAGGGAAATAGATTTTGATTCATCAGATTCCAATTATCAGTCAGGCTTTAATTCTGACCAGCAATCAGGATTTTTATCGGAAATTTGAGCGGATCTTAAAGGATCATCATTTTCAGGTAGAACGAGTACTTTTTAAAAAAAAATCAGAACTTCCGGCTTTTGTTAACAGTGATCTTTTCCTGATTGATAATGAAACAGGTCACTTCCCCTACCAGACATTTTTTAAAAATCTAAATCCTCCTCCCCAAAAATCCTTTATCTTTAACTTTGGTACTCCTCCTCCGGCAGATATGGACATCAACGGAAACCTGGTTAATCTAACTTCACAGGAGGATAACTCCTTCCCGAAAATCCTGACCTTTATCAACCAGTTATTACGACGGGAAAAGCTTCAACTTGAACTATCCAGCATGCTATTACATGACATTCGTTCCCCGTTAAACAGCCTCATCGGTTACCTGGAATTATTGATCAGCGGCACTTTCGGGAAACTGGATGCCGGTCACCGCAATATCCTGGAGAAGTCCATCGAGTTGGGAGATGACACTCTGGATCTGCTGGAAGAATTATCAGATATTTATATGTTTGACCAGGATGCTTTTAAATTGGACAAACAATCGGTTGACCTGACCAATGTCACAGAGTCGGTGCTGCGAACAGTCTGGATAAAAGCCGATAATAAGAATATTAAGATTACCAAGAAGATTCCACCGGAGTTAAACTACCTGCTGGCAGATGAATTCCAGATTCAACGTCTACTTCTAAATGTCCTCATGAATTCCATTAACTATTCACCCGAACATTCTTCGATTATCCTGGAGGTGCAGCCCTTTGACGAGAACTCTGTCCGGATTTCGGTAAGGGATACTGGCCTGGGGATTCCCGAAAAAGAACTTCCTCAACTATTCAAAAAATATTATCGTTTCCCACATAAGAAAAATCCCAAAGGTCATGGGCTGGGCCTGTATATCTGCAAAGTGATCACCGAGGCTCATGGAGGCAAAATCTGGGCAGAAAATGAACCTCAGGGTGGTTTAGCCATTCATTTTACCTTACCCGTGGCATCGATAAAATAAGATGACGACCGACCAAAATATTCAGCGAGAAATTCCTTTTTTCGCTTAACCGTGCAAGAAAAGGGAGTATCTGAATCCTTCCGACAAAATCTCGCTGCTATTTTTTTGCTGAGCTGAAATGGATTAGAGCAAATAGGCTTTAAGGAGGAAAAGAGTATTTCGAAAATAATTTCAATTTTTTTCTAAATGTTTAAATTGGACGATCATGATTGAAGTCTTCCCTGAATGTTAAGAAAAGACGAGTCACCCTCATGAGATAAAAATGAATCATATTGAAGGACACGAAGTACGGTGCAAAATTCAGGTATCATCTGGCGGATTGATGACCGCCTCATTCATGGACAGGTGATCATTGGCTGGTGCGGACAGTTGCCGGTGGAACGGCTGATTGTGTGCAATAATGAGATCGCCTCGACTGAGTGGGAGAAAAATCTGCTGCTTATGGCAGCGCCTGTAAATCTACCAGCCGAAGTATGCTCAGTAGAACAAACTGCTAATAGTGTTCATCTGTGGCAATCTTCTAAGAAGATCACCCTGATTCTGCTTAAGTCACCCCAAATTCTGAAAGTCCTGCTGGATAAAGGAATATCCATAGAAAAAGTAAATATTGGTGGTATCCATTACCGGGAAGACCGCCAGGAATTTTTATCATATCTGTATCTCTCCATTGAAGAGATTCACATTTTCAACCAATTGATAAAAACTGGAATATATTTTGAATGTCAAGATTTACCCACCTCCAATAGTTATAGTCTGGAAAAATTGATCGAAAAAAAATATGCTGGAAATTAAGACCGAAGAAATTCTTCTGCAGACCCGGGGATATACTGATATTATCGATATAACCCCGCAGGTTGCTGCCTTGCTCAAGCAAACTGAATTGAGCGAGGGACAGGTGACCGTAATGGTACCAGGCAGCACCGGGGGTATCACTACCATTGAATATGAACCCGGGCTTATAAAGGATCTTCCTGAATTTTTTGATTCTATAATTCCGCAGGACAAATCATATCATCATGATCAGACCTGGCAGGATGGAAACGGATATGCCCACTTAAGAGCTGCCCTGCTGAAACCGGCTCTTACTATTCCATTTAAAGCCAACAGCTTGCTTCTTGGCACCTGGCAACAGATTGTTTTCATCGATTTTGACAACCGGAAAAGAAATCGCCGACTGATTGTTCAATTTATGGGACTAAAAAAGGCCGGTTGATTCCCCGGCCTTTTTGGAGGAGGTCTATGATGACTAACCACTTTTAGGAGGTAATCGTTTAAGAAATAGCTAACATTTTATTTCGTAAATTCTTCCGGCGAAAAACCTCGGCATGACCCTCAGTGAACCAGGCGATAATTACATCACTCATGGAAAACTGGGACTGAGTACGTTGGTTCACATCATTATAAAAATTTTGAATAGCCTTTAACTGCATTTTTTGATAATCCGAAACCCTCTTCATGCAATACCTCAATTTTGATATTTCTGTGTCCAATTCGCTATCTGATCATTTTCTTCCAGGGCTATGGCGCTTAAAAATATAGCCATTGCCTCATAAAAACTGATGGTCTGATGATAGTCCTGCTGATAATGTTCCTGAATTTCAGATATTTTCTTGTAGTATTCCTGCGTTTCAACCATGTTGCATTCCTCACTATGATTCCTAATAAATACAAATCCAATGCCAGCAAAAAAGAGTTTTTGTGCATCTGTTATAAGATATTATTTATAATAAGTTTATTGACAATCATCGTGCCGACCTGATTATTTAAAAATGTCGAAAATCCAAACATAAAAATACAAATGTGTCTAAAATCGCACAGATGTTGAAATTTTGCTACTTCAAGTAAGGAAGGCCTTCTGGAAATAATCACAATAAACTGATCGATAATCCTGGTGAGAAAATTTATCTGAATGAGTCGGTGGGAATGTTTTTAAAAAGAAATTTTTAATGAGAGCAGGACCAGAGTGATGATGAGGAAAGTATTTTATGACTGGGAAAGAATTTACTTTCTCAGGGCTGGTATCCCCCCAAGTGATTTCGCTTCCATCACTCCCTGAATGATGCTCCGGCGGGTGATCTCAGTTGCAATCTCAGTAATTTGATCGATTTGAGCCTCGGTCTGAGGAAGTGACAGAGCAAATACTAAATCACCATCGTAGCTGGTATGTGCCGGAATTACCGCTCGGACAATTCCATTATGAGCCCGCTCTGCCAGGTAATACAGTTGCATCTTGCTCAATCTGGCATTTGTCATTACCACTACCAGAATAGTATTTTGCCCGAATTTTAAATCACTGGTCTTCCAGCGCAGACTGGGATCATTCTGGGCAATAAATATTCCCTGCCGCTGCGCTCCAGCGATGATATTTCCATTTGCATCAATAACATCTCCTACCGGATTGACCACTGCCAGGGTCTCTACCCAAAGATCATTCATTCGATAGCTGGAGATGCCTATTCCGCCTTTCATCATATACTCCAAGCCGGCCCATTTACCTACGGTAGCGCCGGTACCGGCACCAATGGTACCCTGATGCTGGGCATCGGACCGGGCAGCCTGGCACGCCTGATAGGCATTTTCCGCAGTTGGAAAAGCGCCTGGATCAATTACTGCCAGATCATAGATCACCGCTGCCGGAACAATGGGAATTTTTGCCAGGGGGGTGTGGTATCCCCGCCCCTGCTCTGCCAGATAACGCATCACTCCGCCGGCTGCATCCAGACCGAATGCACTCCCACCGGTTAAAAAAACCGCATGTATCTCTTCAACTTTCCTGAAAGGAGACAGTAAAGCAAACTCCCGGGTACCGGGGGATACTCCCCGGGCACAGCCTGAAGCTTTGGTACCCTCAGGGCAGAGTATGACCGTACAGCCGGTTCCCTTTGTTAAATCGGTAAAATGTCCAATCTTAAACTTTCCCATGTACTAATTTTTTTTCATTTGAGAACTAAACTTGTCCGCTTTGCAGCAGATCCTCAAAATATTTAATAGTCTTCTTCAGACCAGTCTTTAGAGAAACACCAGGATACCATCCCAATTTATTTCTGGCCAATGTAATATCCGGCTTCCTTTGAGTGGGGTCATCCGAAGGCAACGGGTGATATACTATTTTTGATTTGGAGCCGATCATAGCCAGAATTTGCTGAGCTAGCTGTAGAATCGTAAATTCATCCGGATTTCCTAAATTGACCGGTCCGATGAAATCATCAACCTCCATCATCTGGATCAATCCAGTCAGTAAGTCATCGATGTAACAGAAGGAACGGGTTTGATCACCTTTGCCAAAAATAGTGATATCCTGTCCTCTAAGCGCCTGCAGGATAAAATTACTGACGACCCTTCCGTCATTGGGAGCCATTCTGGGTCCATAGGTATTAAAGATCCGCACAATTTTGATATCCACTTTATTCTGCCGATGATAGTCCATCATCAGGGTCTCTGCTACCCGTTTGCCTTCATCATAACAGCTGCGGATGCCAATTGGATTGACATTCCCCCAGTAATCTTCGGTCTGGGGATGAACTTTGGGATCTCCGTAAACTTCCGAGGTCGAAGCCAGCAATACTCTGGCTCTAACCCGTTTCGCCAAACCCAGCATATTGATGGTACCCATGACATTGGTTTTTATGGTCTTTACCGGATTATACTGATAATGAACAGGAGAGGCGGGACAGGCCAGATGGTAAATTTTATCAACCTCCAGTAGTACCGGCAGAGTAACGTCCTGCCGCACCAATTCAAAACGGTGATTATCCAGCAGATGCAGAATATTCCGTTTGAAACCAGTAAAAAAATTATCCAGACAAATGACTTCATGACCATCATTCAGCAGTTTTTCACAAAGGTGGGAACCGATAAAACCTGCACCTCCAGTTACCAGAATCCGTTTCATAATCTGTTTCCTTAAACTTGCTTTATCTTTTAAATTAATTTAGGTTTAGCAGTTATTTAAATCAATGAAATTGTCAGATGACCTTTCACGGCAAGCAAATGTAGAGAAGAAAAGCGAAAAATTGATCCATGAGACATTATCAGAAAATCACTACCGCGATGATTCTGGCGGCCGGATTTGGGACCCGCATGAAAGAGATGGGTAAAGATACTCCAAAAGCCCTGCTTCCGCTGGATCATTTGACGCCGCTGGATATCACCATTCAGAAATTGAGCAAAGCTGGAATACAGAAGATCGTCGTCAATTTGCACTACCTTGGATCCTTGATAAAAGAACATCTCGAGAAAAAAAAATACCCCGATTTACAGATTATCTTCAGTGAAGAAAAAAATATTTTGGGAACCGGAGGAGGAATTGCATTTGCCGAAGCTAATTTTAAAGAAGAAACAATTTTAGTGGTAAATTCCGATATTCTGTCTGATTTCTCTTTATTGGGGTTGATGGAAAATCATTACTTGAAAAATCCACTGGCCAGTATGGCAGTATGGCCTTCCCGAAATTCCCGGGAATATGCCCTGCTGCAGTTCGATAGAAATGAAATACTGGTGGATATTCTTCCTAAAGGTTCTGAAATTGGCAACCACAGCCAGACCGGAATTTTTATGGGATATCACATCCTCACTCCCCAGGCCCGGGGTTATTTAAAACCGGTATTTTCATCGGTGGTTGAAGATTTTTACCGGCCAGCTCTCCGAAAAAAGGAGAAAATAGCAGTGTATCCACATCACGGAACCTGGATTGATCTCGGTTCCAAAGAACATTACTTTCACATTCTGGAGCGCCTGAATAAAGAGGAATTAAATATTCAACAGCTTATATAAACCGGTATATCGAGTCAATTTGCCCCTTTAACTGTTTGCATGGGGAAGAATTGTTATATAAATTTTCGATTCAATATTTAGCAGGAGAATTGCATGAATCTGAAAATGGTAGAAATCAATAAACCAGCGGAAATCAATTTTATTTTGGGACAAAGTCATTTTATCAAAACCGTCGAGGATGTTTACGAGGCAGTGATTCAGGCCGTTCCGGGAGTTAAATTCGGAGTGGCTTTTTGCGAAGCTTCGGGGCCGCGTTTGGTGCGCTGGACCGGTAATGATCAGGGGATGATTGAATTAGCGCAAAACAATGCCATGCAAATTGCGTCCGGACACAGTTTTATTGTTTTCCTGAAAAATGCCTTTCCGGTCAATGTGTTAAATTCCCTGAAGATGGTACCGGAAGTTTGCCGAATATTCTGTGCCACTGCCAATCCAACCCAGGTAATAATTGCCGAATCTGAGATGGGGAGAGCAATATTGGGAGTAGTGGATGGAGAACCTCCACTTGGCATCGAGAGCGAAAAAGATATTAATCAACGGAAGGAATTTCTCAGGAAAATAGGTTATAAGCAGTAAAATGAGTACCGAAAAAGATAAAATTGAGTGTTTATTCTGGCCAGAGTTAAAAAATTTAAGGCTGGCAGAATGAAATAATCGGTCGATTTAACATTCACCAACTGATCTAAAATAGATGTTTATTCTTTCCCATCCAAAAATATTGTTCACCCTGCTTTTAGTCTTGTGGTTGATTCCAACAAGCTGGAGTCAGGATATCCAAACAGACAGTACTATCTTTGTTCAGCAGGTTAATACCTTTCTGGAACAGGAGAAATATGCTACGGTCCATTTACTGCTGGAAGAATTTCTTCAGCAGAACGGGATGAAACCCTTTTTCACCTGTTGGATGGTAAGTAATGCTCTTACCAATTACTACCGGCATGAGAATTATGATTTCTTTTATTTAAAAGATCCGGACTCTGACAAAATCCCTTCAACCGCAGAAGATGAGAACCCCCGAATTATTCGTCTCAGATATCCTCAGCGGATCCTGGAAAAGACTATTAAGGATCATTCCAGGTATGCCCTGGCTTATAAATTTTTGGGTGATTATTATGATCTTCAATTGCGGGATCTGAGTCACTTTGAGTTCGCCAAACCAACCACTATCAAATCCCTGGAAGATAGAACTTTTAATAATTACTCACAGGCGGAAAAGCTGGGTTATAAAAATATCCAGATGAACCGCTGGATGGGAGATTATTATTTCAATCGAAACCAGCTCGACCGGGCCCGGAGTTATTATCAGAAAAATACCCGTAAAGAACCGGCAGACGGCATTTCACTCTATCGTCTGGCCGAAATCAGTTTTCAGAAAAAATTATATACCCAGGCTTACAATTATGCCAGTGAGGCTTTAAAATATCTAACAACTGAAGACCTCTATCTGAAATATGATGCTCTTCGTTTGTCCGCTAATGCTTTGCAGCAACTGAGAGAATCCGAAAAATTTTTGGTTACCATGCAGGAATGCATCGATCTTTTGCCGGATCTGCAAGATGCCTACCTGGATTTAATAGATTTTTATGAAGCCCGGAATGATTCAGGCAAAGTGAAGATCCTGTTCCATGAAATGCTGTTGAACAATCCCTATGAATTAAAAGGATACCGGAAACTGGAAAACTATATGGCCCACACCCGGAATTACTCCCTGCCGGATTCTTTGTTTGAGTTAATGCTGGTACAGTATGAAAATTGGGATGAAGTGCTGGCTAATATTTACTGGTCAAAAGGCAACCTGGCTTTTTCCCGGAAATCACTGGCGGATGCCAATAATTTCTGGGAAATCAGTCGAAACTACATGAGACGTTATTTGCCAGAGGATCATAAGCTCATCCGGCAAGTGGGAGATCTTTCTCAAAAAAATAAGTGAACAAAAATTCAGAGGTATATATGAAGACCATGATAATTACACTGCTTTTCGGTTTATTTATCTGCCTGCACGACGCGGGCCATTGTCAGCAATCCACAACCTCCATTGAAAAACAGTCTCTGCAAATGATCATTCAACCAGATAAACATCTGATGAAAATTGAGAATACACTTTCCCTGAATTCAGCAGAAAAAACCAGGGCTTTTTCCTTCCTTATTAATAAAAATGCTACTATTTCTAAAATTGTCTGGAAGGATAAAAATCTAAAGTTTCAATTGCTTCCGGACTTTGATCTGAAAAAATATTTCAATGATTCTGACTCTTCCTTATATCAAGAATATAAACAGGCCGGTGAACTCTCGCTTTCTTTTGACAAACCCTTTCAAAAAGGTCAGATTACCATCACCTATTCCTTAACTGCGTCTGACTCGGTTGATAAAGCTGCTTTCTCCCGGGAATATAAAGCTTATGAAGTCAACGGCTTTATCGGGAAAGAGGGAATCTTCCTCAGCCCGGCTTATTTTTGGTATCCTACCATTCCGGATGAACTTTCACACTTCGATATCACTGTCACTACCCCGGAAAGTCTGATGGTGCTCACGGAAGGCGATCTGACGGAAAACAAAATTGAAAACGGCCAGCGCAAAACCGGTTGGAGTATTAATTACCCCGCCAGTGGTTTGAATTTAGTCGGTTCACATTATACCATTGGTGAGAAAAAATATCGGGAGGTGTCAGTTTATACTTATTTTTTTCCAGAGTCGCAGGAGCTGGCAGAATCATATTTAACTGCCTGTCAACGATATCTGGAGATGTATGAAAGTCTGATCGGCAGTTATCCCTTCAGCAAATTTGCGGTAGTGGAAAACTTCTTTCCTACCGGGTATGGGATGCCTTCCTACACTCTGTTGGGGAGCCAGGTCATTCGCCTGCCTTTCATCATTCACACCTCCCTGGGCCATGAAGTGGCGCACAACTGGTGGGGAAATTCGGTTTATATAGATTATGACTCTGGCAACTGGTGTGAAGGACTCACCACCTATTATGCTGATCATTATTACAAACAAAATAAAAGTCCGGAAGAAGCCCGGGATTACCGCCGTGATTTAAACCGTGACTTTACCGTATATGTAAAAGAAAACAAAGATTTTCCACTCAGTAAATTTAAAGAGCGAACCGAAAGCGCCTCCCGGGCAGTTGGTTACGGAAAAAGCGCCATGGTCTTCCACCAGCTGAAACAGGTCATTGGAGACTCGCTGTTTTTTAAAAGTTTTCAAAAATTTTATCAGGACTTTAAGTTCAAAGAGGCTTCCTGGGATGATATAAAAAATACCGTCGCCCAGGTCTGCCAGCAAGATCTGAGCTGGTTTTTTGAACAATGGATTGGGCGGAAAGGTGCGCCGGAAATTGAATTGAACTCAGTATTACTGCAAAATAATAAACTTTCCTTTACCCTGAGACAAAATCAGCCGGAGGTATACCGTTTATTTGTACCCGTCGAGGTCACATTGCAGGACGATTCTTCTTATGCTACTTATCTCTGGTTGGAAAAATCGGAACAAAATTTCTCCCTGGATATGGATTCCCAGCCTAAACAACTCAGCATCGATCCCAATTTTGATCTTTTCCGCAAACTGACCAGAGCAGAAATTCCACCCTCACTTGCTGAAATTTTTGCTCAACCGGAGGCCTGGATCATTTTACCCGATAATTGTGAAACCGGGAAATTGGAAACTTATCAACAACTGGCCCGGATGATGTCCGAAGGTGAAGAACAGCTGACCATCCACCAGGTTAAGGAAGTGTCCGAAGCTGATCTGGAAAACAGATCATTCTATCTCCTGGGAAACCCGAAAGAAAACAGTTTATATAAAAAGCTCACATTCGAAAGTGAGAAAGAATTTTCACTGCAGGATCAACTGGCTTATCTCAACGGAAAGCCTACCCCGGGAATTGAGGAAGTGGTGGTCTGGGTTACCCGCCGACCTGATTCTGAGAATAATATCTGCATGATCATGTTGGGAGAAAATAATAAAATTGGTCGGGTGGGCAGCCTGCTCTCTCACTATGGGAAATACAGCTATCTGGTTTTTTCTGATGGGAAAAATGTAGTGAAAGGAAATTATTCCGGTATTAAAAGTCCATTGAGCTATTCTTTTATCAAGGAATTAATAATCCGGTGATAACTCCGGGAGGTCGGATTAAAATACAATAGACAGTTACAGTAATACCTCTTTCGTCTGTCATTATCGGATAACCTATTTTTGTTGAAATTCAGCCCGCGGCCGGCTGGTGTGAATGATTGAGAAAGTCTGAAAAATAACCTTTTTCAGCAATCTGGCAAATCGTTCACTGTGGATGTACTCTTCCAGACCGGATTTTATCCAATCAAAATTCTTGCCTTTCCTGAATTGCTGTATTAATGACTGAATAAAACTTCGTTTGAGATCATTGATAAAGTAAATGATGAGCTTATTGAATTTGTGATGGTGATTAACGATAGGCTGGATTTGCTGATTCACCTTATTTTCCAGTTCTTTCATAAACAGGTCTTTTACAAAATGGATGGCAGCGGAAAGCGCTTGAAAATGAAGCACTTCAGATATAAAATTCATATCATAATCGCTGGCCAAATTACGCAGACACTGCAAGGAAACAATGTTTTTTTCTTTGAAGTCAAAAGTAAATTTTTTGCGAAAATATTTTTTATAATTCTCCTGCAGGATCTTAAAATACGATTGAATCTCCCCATTGAATTTCCGAGAAATAATTTCCAGAAATCGTGATTTGAATTTAAGGTTTCGCACATCCGGCGTTTTCATGATTGACTTTACCTGATAATTGAGGCTGGTAGCACATTTAAGTAAAATTTCCAGATTGACATAATTCCGATTTAATAGATCGTTCAGAGGCAGATCACCGGCAACCTCTAAATCATGATAAATATCTTTTAACTCCTCCCGGATGAAAAGAGAGAATACACCCTGGATGTCAGAGAACAGATTCTCACTGAGCAGACGAACAACCCAATTAGCATCTAAATATTTGATCAAATAATAGACCTCCGATATCGTCTGCTCGTAATATCCCTTTTCCTTGAGCAGCTCCACTCCTGGTCGATATTTTTCTTCCAACTCTTTCAGTAGCTGTGACATGCCGGTTTTAATTTCAGCTTAAATGTATAATAATTATCGGTTTAAATTTATCAGGTCTTAAAAATAATCTGAGACTCTTGAGAAAAAGACTTTCTCCGGCAGGTTCTGTGCAGGCTGGAGATAATACACTTTACATCCAGATATGGAATTTTTCAGTTGATTCACATTTACCGAGTCTCTGATATCAAAACAAATATAATCAGTCATTGACTGAACTTAGCTCAAATTCATTTCCCTCAATGTATTAAATAATGATGAGCAATTCCCTCAATATTTTTGAAGTAACTATGGTAGAAACATTGGTTGTGTCAATCTGGGGAGAAAGTTCAACAATATCTGCTCCTACCAGTTGGAATGATTGTATTTTTCGGAGAATTTCAATATAATCCTGAAAAAGGATCCCGCCGGCCTCCGGAGTACCGGTACCTCTGATCAGAGAGGGATCAAAGACATCCAGATCAATGGTCAGATAGACCGGTTTCCCGGCAAGTTCATCGGCAATCTGCAGAAATTCAGAGACCCGGAAAGGAAAGAGCCGGGTATGGGATCGGGCAAACTCATATTCGGCTTTATTACCACTTCGGATACCCACCTGATACATCCGTTTCGGACTGGCTAACAATTCATAAATCCGCCGCATCACCGCTCCATGGGAGAGTTTATCGCCAAATAGCTCATCCATTAAATCCAGATGGGCATCCAGCTGAACCACCTGCAGGTCTGGATATTTTTCAATCAGAGGTTTTATAACCGGTAAGGTGATCAAATGCTCCCCGCCAATACAGACCGGAATTTTATTTTTCTCCACTATAAAACGACTGACCCTTTCAATTCGGTCCAGACTCTCTCTGGTATTGCCAAAGGCCAGTTCAACATCACCAAGATCATGGATGGCTTTCTCGGTTAAATCCTTCTCAAAATACGGGCTGTAATCTTCCTGGGCGAAATAGGTCTCACTGCGAATAGCCATTGGGGCAAAGCGTGAACCCGGCCGATAGCTGGAAGTGCCATCGAATCCTGCACCAAATAGAACAATTCCAGCTTCTTCAAAAGTGGCCCGGCAGCCCTCATAACTCTTGGTACTTTTAATTAACCCATTGATCATTTGAGAATCCTTTAAAAATATTTTAAATGTCAGATTTTATATTTACTATTACCGATGAGTATCTCTTGTTTTTATGAAATTTCATGACGGAAGCCGAGTAACTAAAATGGTATATACTTCAGCCGAATAAATCTGATCCAGTGGAAATAATACTAAAATTATAGATTGATTTCCATATCTAACACACTTCTCTTTAAAATTCTCCTATTTTCAAAATCCGGCAGAAAAAGAATGATAAGTGATAGAAAAAATCATTGTTTATTCTTATATTTTGAATTTAAAAACAGAATTGGCATGGAATAGACCATGTTAGAAAAAAGTGACTTTTTTGATTCATGAGGAACGGAGATGAAAATATTTACCACCAGCTTTAAAGTCCGCAGTTATGAGTGCGATTCCTATGGTCATGTAAATAATGCCGTCTACCTTAATTATTTAGAATTTGCCCGGATGAGCGCCCTGCTGGAAAAGGGATTCACATTGGACCTGATGAAGAAAAGCGGGTATCTGGTAGTAATTCGTAAAATTGAGATCGAGTACAAATCTCCTTTATTTCAAGGTGATGAAGTGACCATAAAAACCTTTACCAGTGAATCGCGCAATACCAGCGGGACCTTTACCCAGCAGGTGTATCAGGGTAACGAAGAGCGGCTGGCAGCAGAAGCCAAAGTAACCTGGGTGTTTACCAATTTAAAAGGTCAGCCTATTCCGATTCCGGAAAAAATCAGAGAAGCATTCGACATAAAATAAAAAGATGGTATGCCTGAAAAATCTTACAGCCATCAAGTGGCAGTAAATGCCTATTTATTGAAGGAAGGAAAATTTCTTTTATTAAAAAGAACTGACCCTCCCCTCATCTGGTCACCGCCTGGCGGCCGTTTAGGGCAGGATGAAGATCCGATTCAGGGTCTGCTCCGGGAAATCAAAGAAGAAACTCATCTGGAAGCAGAAATCATTACTCCGGTGAACACCTGGTTCGGAAAATGGCAGAACCAAATGCTGCTCGCTATCGATTATCTGGTTATTTACCGGCGAGGTGATTTGAAACTTTCTGGGGAACATTCTACCGGTTTATGGGTCAGCATCGAAGAACTGCGGAAGGGGCAACCGGTAAAATTATATGCCGGAGCAGGGTTTCAACTTGATGATTTTGAAAAGACCTGGAAGCTGTATGAATATTTTTCCAAGGCATCATCAGAACTGTTTTTATTTTGAAATGAATAGGGAGGGATTGAAAGTGACAAGAATGTCAAAAATATTCCAATTGACTTTACCTTGACCCCGCGGTTAAATTCGTCACTCTTTCAATTATTATTCAGAACTTATTAATAATTATAGATTTAAGAAATTACGAAAAAACGTTTTAGATGCAGAGAAGAATAGATTTCTCTCAGAAAATTTAAGGAGTAAGTTAATGGCCGAACGAATTACCCCCCGAAGTGAGGACTTCAACCGCTGGTATACTGATGTGGTTATCCAGGGAAAATTAGCGGACTATTCGCCGGTAAAAGGATGCATGGTTATCCGTCCAAATGGATATGCGATCTGGGAAAAAATGCAGCAAACTTTAGATAGAATGTTCAAAGAGACTGGTCATGTGAATGCCTATTTCCCGCTGTTTATTCCAGAGAGTTTCATGAAAAAGGAAGCGGAACATGTGAAAGGTTTTGCTCCGGAGTGCGCGGTGGTCACCATTGGCGGTGGACAGCCTCTGGAAGAGGCATTGTATGTCCGTCCCACTTCCGAAACCATTATCTGGAGCATGTATAAAAAGTGGATCATGTCCTATCGGGATTTACCTATCCTGATCAACCAATGGGCTAATGTGGTCCGCTGGGAAATGCGAACCCGTTTATTTTTACGGACTACCGAATTCTTATGGCAAGAAGGACACACCGCCCATGCCAGTTTTGAAGAAGCAGAAGAAGAAACCCGAAAAATTCTGGAAGTTTACCGCAAATTTGCGGAAGAATATATGGCTATGCCGGTGATTACCGGTAGAAAAACCGAATCGGAAAAATTTGCCGGAGCACTGCACACCTACAGCATCGAAGCCATGATGCAGGATGGTAAAGCTCTGCAGTCTGGCACATCCCACCACCTGGGACAAAATTTTGCCAAAGCTTTCGATGTCACCTTTCAGGATAAGGATGGGTCAGTGAAGCATGTATATGCAACCAGCTGGGGAGTAAGTACCCGGCTGGTGGGAGCACTGATATTGACCCACGGGGATGATAGCGGAGTGATTATTCCTCCAAAACTGGCCCAGGTACAACTGGTTATTATTCCCATCTGGCAGGAATCCACCCGCCAGAAAGTGTCAGATTTTACTGAGCAAATCTATCAGAAAATACTTCCGCACTTTGCCGTACAATTGGATTCCCGGGATCAGTATAAACCCGGCTATAAGTTTACTGAGTGGGAGATGATCGGTGTTCCTCTGCGGATCGAGATAGGACCGCGGGATGTCGATAACCGGCAGGTGACAATTGTCAGGAGGGATAACCGGCAAAAGATTTCGGTTGGGGCTGATTCTCTGGTTCCGCAATTAAAACAGATTTTAGATCAAATTCAGCAGGATCTATTCCAGAAAGCTCTTGATTTTCAGAAAGCCAATACCTATTCTATAAACGAGTATGAAGAGTTTAAAAAGATCCTGGAAGAAAAGAGCGGTTTTATTGAAGCTCACTGGTGCGGGTCAGCCGGATGTGAAAATAAAGTAAAAGAGGAAACCAAGGCCACCATCCGCAATATCCCTTTTGACCGGCTAAAGGAAATGGGAAAATGTATTATCTGCGGAAAGGATTCTGAGGGTAGAGTAATTTTTGCCAAAGCCTACTAAAATCGGGAACATACTATGTATAATCAATCCGGTTCTGGGATGATATCTCCAGCAGTAAAAAATCTGCTATTTGCCAATATTGCCGTTTTTCTGTTACAGTTTTTAGCTCCTGCCTTGAATGAAACCATGGTCCGGTTATTTGGACTGATACCTCTGCTAGCCTTCAATCATTATTTTATCTGGCAATTTGTCACCTATATGTTTTTACATGGCGGATTCAGTCATATATTTTTCAACATGTTTGCACTCTGGATGTTTGGGGTTGGACTAGAGGAAATTTGGGGAACCAAAGAATTTTTGAAATACTATTTTTCAACCGGAATTGCTGCCGGTTTGTGCACGGCATTATTCAGCTGGGGCTCTATTATTCCGACCATTGGGGCATCGGGTGCTATTTATGGGATTCTGGCAGCTTATGCCTTATTTTTTCCCGATCGATACGTGTATATGTATTTTCTGTTCCCGATAAAAATGAAATATCTGGCTTTAATTTTAGGCGCTCTGGAATTCTTTTCGGCCTACAATCAGGCACAGACCGGTATCGCTCATGCCGCCCACCTGGGAGGAATGGTAGTCGGATTCTTTTACTTAAGATATAAATACCGGCACTCAAGAATTGGGCAAAATTTTTTCCGCGACATATTCCGGCGGAATAAACCATTTTAACCGTAGCAATGCCCATATATATTTCCCATTTTTGGATATTTTACTTCTAATTTGTGGCAAATTTTCACAATCTGACCCAATTGTCAGCCATACTTTGATAATCATTTAATTTACAATGTATAATTCCTTTATACATTTTCTAAACTGTATGTAAATATATTCTACTGTTCATGTTTAATAATTCAACGTTTTCTAGGCATATGTAATTACTTAACTTAAACACTATTTTAAATTTATCTTTGTATTTCTGTATATTAATTCAGCATTTTCTCCTCTGCTCTAAACCCCTTAAATTAAATCAATATTTTTTTTATCTGCCATAATTACAATTACTTATGATGGTAGTCTCCAAATTGTGGCACCAAAATTGAATTATATTTTAGTGAACTTTATTATTTAATATCAAAAAAAAGGAGTTTAAAATGGTCGTATTAATGGTAATTTTAACCATCTTGCTTTTCATTGCGATTGATTATTCAATCCAAAAACGGAAAAAAGTGGGCGTTTTATCCCAGGCCTTTCCCGGAAAGGTGGCTTTGTCTCAGGTACTATCATATCTGCCAGACGGGGTCTTCCTGCAACCCTCTTTCACCTGGACTAAATTATTGGACAGCGGAAATCTGCTCATGGGAATTCATCCGGTCATCTTAGGACTCATCGGTGAGCCGGATGAAATTGAAATGCTGAAAAATGGGCAGGGAGTAAAGAAGGGCGATACTCTTTTGAAGATCCATAAGGGTGAAAAAATACTAGATGTTATAGCACCTATCAGCGGTACTATAACTGGTTTGAATAACCGGGTGATGGAAGACTCAACCGTCGAGATGGTCAGTCAGAACTGGATCTATAGTATGAAGCCGGAAAATGTTGCGGCTGAAGTGCCCAATTGGATGCTCGCTGAAAAAGCAAAAAATTGGATGAATGAAAAGTATGCTCAGATGAAAAAGTTTTTCCAGGAAAGCGTCACTCAAACCGACATGGGAATAACCATGGCTGATGGCGGTGATCTTCCCTTTGGAATCCTGTCCCAGTTTGATGAGAAAACCTGGGAAAAATTCGAAAATGACTTCTGCAAACAGAAATAGGCACAATTTCCAGAATCGCTTCTATTGCTCTGGTAAACAGCTAAAGGTTGCTTAATACAGGAGATATAATGAGTTACGGCTTTCTCATCGACACCACTCTTTGCATAGGCTGCGAGGCCTGTATGGAGGCCTGTCAGGAAACGAATCAACTTCCCAGGAATGACAGTTATGAACTCTCTGCCGAAAGATATACTGTTGTTAATAACAAAACCATAGCAGATCAGGATATTTATTACCGCAGGATGTGCATGCATTGCGAAGATCCCACCTGCAGATCTGTATGTCCGGTGGGTGCATTCGAGAAGACAGCGGAGGGACCGGTAATTTATCACGAAAACAAATGCATGGGGTGCAGGTATTGTATTATCGCCTGTCCATTTGATGTTCCCAAATTTGAATGGAACAAATCGCTGCCCCTGGTAAAAAAATGTACCATGTGCTATCAGCGCATCAAAGAAGGAAAAATTCCGGCTTGTGCCGAGGCCTGTCCCACTGGCGCCACTTTATTCGGTCAAAAGGAAGGATTGATACAAATCGCCCAGGAGCGGATAAAACAGGAAAAAGACAAATACCATCCATATATCTATGGATTAAATGAAGCCGGGGGAACTTCGGTCTTTATCATTTCTTCAGTTTCACTGGCTGATCTGGGTTTCAAAACCAAAAACTTCCAGGAGGCTTTCTCCAAACTCACCTGGCAGGTGATGAAAGAAATCCCTAATGTAGTCGCATTCAGCGGAGTATTCTTGTTCGGATTATCCTGGATTATTAACCGCAGAATCAAACTGCAGGAAATTCCAGTGGATCAGGACGGTGCACAGATAGAGGAGGAAAATTAATGAATGCTTACACTCTGGCTTCCCGGTTTCATTTTCGACTGACCTTCTGGAAAGGAGTATTTATCGTTCTGCTTATTCTGGGAATGTATTCCACCTTTGTTAGATTCTTCTATGGTTTAGGAACTGCCACCAACTTAAGTGATCAGTTTCCCTGGGGATTATGGATTGGATTTGATGTCCTTTGTGGGGTTGGTCTGGCTGCCGGCGGTTTTACTTTGGCAGCTATTGTATACATCTTCAATATTAAAAAATTCAAACCCATAGTACGTCCCGCTATTCTGACTGCATTTCTGGGCTACCTGATAGTTATCATTGCTATCCTTTTTGATCTGGGTAGGCCTTACCGGATCTGGCATCCGATTATCATGTGGAATCCCCATTCAGTGATGTTCGAGGTAGGATGGTGCGTTATGCTCTATACCACCGTTCTGGCATTGGAATTCAGTCCGGTAGTCTTAGAAAAATTACGCTGGAATAAATTGTTAAAAATCATCCGCAATTTCCTTATACCGCTGGTTATTCTGGGTGTAATATTTTCCACTTTGCACCAGTCTTCTTTAGGCTCGTTGTATCTGATCGTTCCGGAAAAACTATATCCATTGTGGTACTCTCCCCTGCTGCCGGTTCTTTTTTTCATATCAGCGGTTGCAGTAGGTTTTGCCATGGTTATTTTCGAATCATTCCTGAGTGCCAGAGCTTTCAATAAACATCTCGAGAAATCCCTGGTCTCTGAATTGGCGCGGGTAATGGTATTTGTACTGTCGCTCTATGCCCTGCTAAAACTGCAGGATTTTGCCCGCCGGGATGCATGGTCTTTCATGTTCATTAACCGAACTGAGACCTATTTTTTCTGGGCTGAAATTTTGCTGGGGGTGGTTCTCCCGATGATCATCTTAGCCATCCCTAAAATTCGCCAAAGCGAAAAAACGCTGTTCGGCGGGGTTCTGATGGTCATTCTTGGCTTCATCATGAACCGCCTGAACATCGCCATCACCGGAATGGAATCCTACGCCCAAGCTGATTATTTCCCATCCTGGATGGAAATCAGCGTGACTTTAATGATCGTAGCTTTAGGTTTTGCAGCTTTCCGAATGGCCGTTAAATATCTGCCTATTTTTGAGAAAAAAGATCATATTGAAATACCCTATCGCAAACAAATAAAAATTCGGAAGGTAGAGAACCATCAACTCCAAAAAGAGAAAATATCAAATTAGTGGGTTCAATAATGCCAGTTTACTCAGATAAAAACAGCAATGATCTTAAATGTGTTTGGATGTCCGCTGGCCTGGTCAATTACAAACTCTGCGATCTGGATTTCAACTGTGAACACTGTGAATTTCACCATGCGATGCAGGGAACCGAACATTCCAGCACGACTCAACACAACGAGCATTCTGAAATAGTTGCCTCCAATTTTACCGAAAATACCAATCAGATGGTGAACGCCTGCCTGAATAAATTGCTGGAGGGATGCAAAATACATTTAGATCGCTTTTATCATTCCTCTCATTTCTGGTTTAAGCCTGAAGAATCCGATCAGGTACAAATCGGAATTGACAATCTGAGTTTAAAAATATTATATCCATTAGACCGGTGCATTCTTCCTCAACTGGGAGAACATATTCAGTATGGACAACTCATGGCTTGGCTGGTTCGTGGAGAAATAATGATTCCCTTATATGCCCCGGTAAAAGGTGAAATTGCCGCTGTAAATCCGTCCTATCCCTTGAATGTGAATGTCTCAGCTGATCCGTTATCGGATGACACCTTTATCCTGAAGATAAAATCAAAAGATCTGGCAGTGGATCTTAAACGGAAAAGTTATTCAACCGGGGGAATAGAAAATTATCAGAAGAAGATATCCGGTATTAAAACCTATCTCCAGCGCAGCGTGGGAGATCATCAACCTGAGAATATCGGATTAACATTAGGCGATGGCGGGGCGATGGAGCAGAATCTGGAAAAAATTATGGGAAGCAAACTCTTCCGGGAATTTATTCATGATTTATTTATCCGGAAGTAAACGGTGATCATATTTACTAACGCAAAAAAATAGCTGTACAGGTGTGGCCAAAATTTTTGTTTAATAAATTAGCAGCAGCTTCTAAGAAATTGATCTGATCGATTCTTTAAGACCAATAAATCTCCCTGCACACAATTTTTCCTTTCAGGTTGTTCGTTTATCACAGGTGATCCCCATTTTATCCTGGCAGGATTGACAGAAAAATGCCTGCTTAAGATCAATGTTTTCAACATAGGTAGATGAATTCATCACACATTCAAAGTCTGCACAATGGACCAGACCAAAAGTATGTCCTAATTCATGCATGATCTCTTTCAGAGTTCGGTCATACAGTAATTTATCATTTCTGGGTAGGCCATAGAATACAGTATTCAGCCGATAAGTAGATACCACTGCTCCTCTTCCATTCAATTGAGCCTCCCCAAATAAAAAAGTCAAAATTGGAATATAGATATCCACATCGGTAATTCCAATTATCTTCTCACCCTGCTCGGGCAAATTTTTCAAGAGATGTCCTAAAAGTAAAGTGGAGTGATATTGATGCCGGTCGGCAGAGTGAAATAGCCGTAGGTTCACTTTCAGCGACAGGATCTCGAAGGTAAAAGGCAGACAGTGACGCAGATCAGTTGCCAGATTTTTCCAATCTGGCGGAAAATGTCCATTAATAAAAGCCAGATATATCTGTTTATTCAATTACCTTTTAATTCCGTATTTTTTAATTTTATTATAGAGTGTTACCCGATCGATCCCCAGAAGACTGGCAGCCCGGGTAATATTTCCGTTGGCTTCAGCAATGATCTTTTCAATATGCTGCTTTTCCAGGTCGTCCAGTTTAATAAAATTATCCTTTTTCTTCTCCTGCTCATTGATATGTAACGGCAGATCTTCGCTCATAATTTCTGAATGCTTCCCCACCACCATTGCCCGTTCGATGGCATTTTCCAATTCCCGTACATTTCCCGGCCAGGGATGGGACAGCAGTATTTCCTGAGCAGCTGCAGATATTTTTTTCACAGGTTTGCCCATGGTCCGGGAGTATTTCTGAATGAAGAATTCCGTCAGCAGGAGTATATCCGAACGGCGTTCCCGCAGAGGAGGGATAAAGATGGTAAACACGTTTATCCGATAATATAAATCTTCCCGAAAAATTTCTTCCTCGACCAATTTTTCCAGATTTTTATTGGTAGCACAAATCAAACGGAAATCGACCTGGATTTCATCTCCCCCACCAACCCGGGTAAACCGTTTACTTTCAATCACTCGCAGCAGATCAACCTGCATCTGAGAACTGATATCCCCAATTTCATCCAGAAACAGAGTACCGCCATTCGCCAGTTCAATTTTACCTTTCCGGCGGTACTGGGCTCCAGTGAAGGCCCCCTTTTCATGGCCGAACAATTCACTTTCCAGTAAGGTTTCCGGGATGGCACCGCAATTCACCGCCACGATTGGAAAATATCTTCTTTTACTGCGGGTGTGAATAGCCCGGGCGATTAATTCCTTGCCCGTACCGCTTTCACCGCGGATCAATACCGTCGAATCAGTCTCTGCCACCGTATCCACCATTTCTAATACTCTTTTCATCCCTTCGCTCTCACCAACCATATTCGAGACCCCGGCAAGCTCGGTAATTTTTTCCTTCAACTGAATATTCTCATCCGCAAGTTCCTTCTGTTTTAGAGCATTCCTAACCAGGCGGGAAAGATCGTCGGGATCGAAGGGTTTGGTGACGTAATCAAATGCGCCAAGCTTAAGAGCTTCTACGGCTGTTTCTACCGAGGCATAGGCGGTCATGATGATGATGACAACATCGGCATCGATCTCTTTAATTTTCTTTTGCAGGGTAATACCATCCATCCCGGGCATCTTAATATCCAGAAGGATCAGATCGAATGGCCCCCGGTGCATTTTATAAAGAGCATCTTCAGCGCTTTCAGCCGTTTCCACCTTGAAACCATCCTCCAGAAACCATTCATTCAAAGAAGTCCTGACCGAGAGCTCATCATCGACTATTAATATCTTGTAAGGTTTCATAATTCAATACCTTTTATATCTTGATTTTCTATTTTATCCAGCCTTACCGGAATCTGAATGAAAAAAGTTGTTCCCACCCCAGCCTTGGATTTCACCCAGATTTTACCATGATGTCGTTGAATGATTCCATAAACCACCGGTAAACCCAGTCCGACACCTTTCTGGTCCTTTTTAGTAGTAAAGAATGGTTCAAAAATCTTATCCAACAACTCCTCCGGTATACCTGCTCCGGTATCCTGGATTCTGATAATGATTTGATCGGAAGGATGTTCCATATCCTCAGCCGAGATTGTTAACTGACCTCCTTGCGGCATAGCCTCGACTGCATTCACCTGGAGAGCAATAAAGGCCTGGAGCAACTGATCCGGATCACAAAATATTTTTTTATTCTGCAACGATATCTTTTTTTCCAGTTCAACCTTTGCCAACTGGATATGATGGCGCATGATGTCCACACTCCGGTTGATGATATCCTCCAGTTGTGCTTCCTGAAAATTGACTGACTTTCCACGGGCAAAGGCCAATAAATTCCTGACAATATTACCGCAGCGCATGGATTCAGAACGGATCAGTTCGAGTTCCTTTATCATCTTTTCTTGCTGCTCGCCAGCAGGAACATTGTTCTTTACCTTTTTTTCCAGAATCTTGGCATAGGTAACAATTCCAGCCAGCGGATTATTCAATTCATGAGCCACTGAGGCCGCCATCTTTCCCAAAGAGGTTATTTTTTCCACTTGCAGCATACTTTTGTGGATCTCTTCCAGCTCAATGGTCTTTTCATTCACTCTCTCAGCTAATCGATAAGACCACTCCTTTAATTCATTATAGGCTCTTTTTAAATTCTCACCCATATTATTAAAGGAACGCGCTAACATACCAAACTCATCTCGCCGGTGCATGTTAATCCGGTAATCTAAATCCCCGATAGCCAGCCGGACCGTACCCGTTTTGAGGGTACTGATAGGCCGATAAATAAACAGATAAACCACCACCGCAAATAAAATCATCGCCAAGATAACGATTCCGATGGTGATAACATAGACCGTGAGGCGGGTTTCAGAAAGTACCATATCCAATTCATCTAAAGACATCCGAACATCCAGCACTCCTAAAATCGTTAAATCAGGTTGATGGGCGTGACAGGGATTGTTGGAGCATTCCGGGGCGTTACGGATGGGATTTATCAATCCCATTATTCGTTTTCCTTCCACCGCCCGGTAAATCCGAATTTTCTTTTTAGTCGGCAAAGATTCTATGGGTTTATCGGCGGCATGGCAGGCATAGCAGGCCTCAGCTTTCATATCGACGATATGTCCAGTTTCAGAGGTTTTGGTGGAAAACTTGATCTCTCCCTTTTTGTTATAAATGCGGATCCCTTCTACCCCGGGTTCGTCCTGGAACATCAGAATAGTTTTATATAATTCATCTCGCTGATTATTCAGCATCAGACGATAAAGTGATTTTTTGATTAAATCACTATTGCGGTAGGCGCTTTGACCAATAGTGATCTCATAAATTTGAGTGAGTTTCACAGAATACAGTACGCCATAAAGCCCAAAGAGCAGGATCAGCAATAAAAATAAAAGTAAAAACAATTTAAAACCGATAGAATGAAGAATAACCCTGATCTCTTTTAGTCTTTTTTGGAACATATCGCATCACTTTTCTTTTTCAATAGTGAAATTATCATATTCTTCAATCTTTCTCAATATTTTAAATTTTTAATTCTTATATTTATTCAAGTGCAAATTCCTATCGGTATATTTTCACCAATTACCCAATAAGTTATAGGGGTAATTTCTTTTAGGTAAGATTTCCCATATTGAAAATAAAATCAGTTAATTAGAAATAGTGGTTGGGTGATATAATTAGCAAATTCATATCAGGTAAAAAATTCAGTATGGCTAATTATATTTTCAATCACTCTCTCAAAAAAGTGGAAATTTTTAGTGAATGTATACCAGAAAGGAAAAGGAAAATGAACAGGTGCCAATGGGCGGGAGAAGACTCGCTATATATTACTTATCATGACCAGGAGTGGGGTGTACCGGTATATGATGACCGACTGTTGTTTGAATTCTTAATATTGGAGGGAATGCAGGCTGGTTTAAGCTGGATAACCATCCTCAAAAAGCGGGAATCATATCGGCTGGCATTTGATCAGTTCAATGCCGAAAAGATTGCAGGCTATGATAATAAAAAAATAAGAGAACTGCTGGATAATCCAGGCATCGTTCGCAACTATCTGAAGATAGCGGCCGCCATCGGAAATGCCCAAACTTTCTTAAAGATCCAAAAAGAATATGGCAATTTCAGCCGTTATATCTGGCAATTTATCAGAAATGAATCCCGGATCAATCATTGGGTACATTTAGCGGATCTTCCTGCCCGCACTGCCGAATCGGATCAGATGAGTAAAGCCTTAAAAAAACAGGGATTTAAATTTGTGGGCTCCACTATTTGTTATGCATTTATGCAGGCGGTGGGAATGGTGAACGATCACCAGATTGACTGCTTCCGCTATCGGGAGATCAATTCCATGATTGAGGCTAATCGTCACCGATAAATCTCAAAAATAGCCGGGTTATCCGCCCTCCAGATCATATAAAATCATACTTCCATTGCTAAAGAAACCTTGTTATTTTAAAGTGTTTTAATACAAAAGGAGATAAATCATGATAGGTATCAGAGCCGGTCACCTGACCATTTTTATTTTACTAATGAGTATTACCATAATCATCAACAGCTGCAAGTCACCTGACTCGAAGGGAAAAATTCAAATGGGCTTAAGTGAAATGACCAGACAAGAGACCATTAAAGCCATGGTAGAAAAATTTGGAGCCAGTGCGAATAATCGCATTGAAATTGGCGTCCAGCAGGTTGGCGACCGCTGGAAAGCGGCTGATGGTACCGATCAGGATTTCCAGGTCTTTTGCACCGAATATTTTTCTTCCGATCAGAGCGAATTGGATGCTATATTCGACCGTTTCCAAAAAAATCTGGAAAGTCTGTATGGAAATTTAAACCGGGTTTCCCGTGACTTTAAATGGGTGTTGGATGTTGACCGCGGAAAAGTATTTCCCATAGACTATCTCTGGGCGAATTACTCACCTTCTGCCCATACCAGTGATGATCTCTTTAATACCAAATTGGCCTTTGCGGCGCTCCTGAATTTTCCAATTGAAAATTTAGAGCAGAAAAATACCTTAGGGGAAGAATGGTCAAGAAGGAAGTGGGCTGAAGTCCGTCTGGTGGAAGAGTTCATGACCCGGGTACCGGCAGAAGTGTCCCAAAAACGCTCCGAAACTTATACCATGGCCGATGACTATATTAACAATTATAACATTTTAATGAACAAGCTGCTTGATGAGAAGGGAAATCGCTTATTCCCGCCAGGATTAAAACTGATCAGTCACTGGGGTCTGCGCGACGAGCTCAAAGCTCACTATGCCAGCACCGAAGGTCTGGACAGACAACGAATTATTCAAAAAGTGATGGAACGGATTATTTTGCAGGAAATCCCGGCGGCAGTAATCAATAGTGATAAATATGACTGGAATCCTTATACCAATAAAGTTTTTGAATCCAACACCCAGAATGAAGTCAATGTCCAAAATGAAGCCAACCAGCGCTACCAGCATATCTGGAATATTTACCAGGTTGAACGATTAGTGGATCCCTTTCATCCCCATGCCCCGACCCTTATCGACCGGAAATTTCAAATTAACCGGGAAATGTCTGAATCCGAAGTGGAAGATCTGCTAAAATCAGTAGCCTCTGCGCCGGCATTAAAAGATATCGCCCGGATAATTGAGCAACGGCTCGGGCGTCCATTAGAGCCTTTTGATATCTGGTATAATGGATTTAAACCCCGATCCAGCTACACTGAAGAGGATCTCGATGTGAAAGTAGGAAAAATGTATCCTACGGTTGATGATTTCCAGCGAGATTTACAATATATCCTGAGAAAAATTGGTTTCAGTCCGGATAAATCGGAATTTTTAGCCTCCTATATCGCGGTCGATCCTTCCCGCGGTGCCGGACATGCCATGGGAGCTGCCATGAGGGAAGATAAAGCTCACCTGCGCACCAGAATTCCGGAAGATGGAATGCGGTATAAGGGATTTAATATTGCCATTCACGAACTGGGTCACAATGTGGAACAGGTATTTTCACTGAACGGTATTGATCACTACACCCTCAACGGAGTTCCCAATACTGCTTTTACCGAAGCTTTTGCCTTTGTATTTCAATCACGGGATTTACAGGTTCTGGGATTGGAAAGTAAAAATCAGGAAGCCGAGGATTTAGAAGCGCTTAATACTTTTTGGATGACCTTCGAAATTTCCGGGGTAGCCCTCACCGATATGTATATCTGGCGCTGGATGTACCAGCATCCCAATGCCAATGCAGCTGAGTTACGTAACGCAATGATAGAAATTACTAAAAAAGTATGGAATGACTATTATGCTCCCATTTTAGGGATGAAAGACCAGATTCTTCCGGCCATCTATTCCCATATTGTAGATGGGGCAATGTATACTCCCGATTATCCATTGGGTCACATTATTTCCTTTCAGATTGAAGAATTTTTAAAGAGCCATACCCTGGCGCCGGAAATGGAGCGAATGTGCAAATTGGGAAGACTGTCTCCCCAGATATGGATGCAGCAGGCCGTGGGACAGAAAATATCAACCCGACCGTTGATTGAAGCAGCAGAGAAGGCCGTTAAAAATTTAAAGCAGTAATTCAGGCAGTTTCATAACCATACCAAGTAAAAGGGCGACACCGGTCGCCCTTTTTTATGATAAGCAACTGAAAATAATGAATTGAATAGATATTGAAATTCCTCATAAATATTGGTAGATTTAGCCCAATTTAAACGGGGAATTTAATATGGAGGAACATAGCAGTATGACTGTAGCACCCAAAAATATGGCCATTTTAGTGGGCGGTGGACCTGCTCCCGGGATCAACAGCGTCATCAGTGCAGCCACTATCCGTGGTATCATTGACGGGGTAGACATCATTGGTATCAAGGATGGATTTAAGTGGATCATGCGGGGAGACATCTCTCATATAAAGGAATTAAATATCGATAACGTCAGCCGGATCCATTTCAGAGGCGGATCCTATATTGGCATAGCCCGGGAAAATCCCACCAAAGATAAAAAATATTTAGAAAATGTAGTGACCTCCCTTTTGCGTTTGAACGTTGATAAACTAATTACCATCGGCGGAGATGATACCGCTTTCAGTGCTATGAAAGTAGAGGAACTGGCCGCCGGCCGGATCCGGGTAGTACATGTTCCTAAAACCATTGATAATGATCTGGATCTGCCGCATGGAATCTGCACCTTCGGATTTCAAACAGCCAGGCATGTGGGGGTAAATATTGTTAAAAACCTGATGGTTGATGCCCAGACCACCTCGCGCTGGTATTTCGTGGTATCGATGGGAAGAAAAGCCGGACATCTGGCATTAGGGATTGGCAAATCAGCCGGTTCCACTCTCACCATTATCCCGGAAGAATTTCCGGAAGAGACCATCAAACTCAAGAAGCTGGTGGACATTTTAGTGGGAGCTATCATCAAACGATTAAGCTCGGAAAGACCGGACGGAGTGGCCATACTGGCCGAAGGATTGGTAGAAAGGCTTGACCAGAAAGATCTGGAATTTCTTCTGAATATCGAGCGGGATGCTCATGATAACATTCGCCTGGCAGAAGTAAATTTTGGTGAGATTCTCAAATTTCATGTGCAGGATGAATTGAAGAAATTCGGATTGAAAGCCACCATTGTCGCTAAAAATATCGGATATGAATTAAGATGTTCCGATCCTATACCTTTTGATATGGAATACACCCGCGACCTTGGATACTGTGCGGCGCAGTTTTTAATTGATGGAGGAAACGGGGCAATGATTTCCATCCAGGAAGGACGATTTGTACCAATGTATTTTGGCGATATTATCGATCCTGTCACAAAACGGACAAAAGTCAGGATGGTAGATACTCAGTCCGAGTACTATCAGATCTCCAGGCGATATATGCTGCGCCTCACTAAGGAAGATTTCGAGGATCCGCATGAACTCGCCAAATATGCAGCCACTGCCGGAATCAGTCTGGAAGCCTTCCGAAAGCGGTTTTATTATATTGCTGAAAGTGATGTCTGGACTATGCCCGATTTGAATCCTGGTAAATTCCCCAGAAAAAATCATCATCATGAAACTCCAGAAGTTACTCTGGATGAGAGTACGGAAAAACTACCTGCTGAAAAATCCCATCACGAGACTGGAAAAGGGAAAAGATCCAAATAAGAAATTGAAATACTCCAAATGGTTATTAAAAAGGCGATCGACGATCGCCTTTTTTTAATTGCTGATTGAAAATAGATCTAGTTCAGAAGCAGTAATGAATGAAAAAATTTCTAACGATAGAGGCGGAATTGATCCCCCAAATAGAGTTTACGGGCTTCCGGGTCGTTGGCCAGGGCTTCACTGTTACCTTCTTTTAAAATCTTACCTTCGAATAACAAATAAGAATGGTCGGTGATAGAAAGCGTTTCATGGACATTGTGATCAGTGATCAAGACCCCGATATTTCTCTCTTTAAGGTTTCTCACAATATTCTGGATATCCTGCACGGCAATGGGATCGACACCGGCGAAAGGTTCATCCAACAAAATAAATTTAGGCTGGGTGACCAGGGTCCTGGCGATTTCGGTACGCCGCCTTTCCCCGCCTGAGAGATTATACCCTTTATTTCCAGCGATATGCTCAATCCCCAGTTCCTGCATTAATTTCTGCGCCCTTTTTTTTCTTTCAATCCGGGAAATACCCAATACTTCCATGATTGCCAATAAATTTTCCTCTACTGTTAATTTCCGGAAAATTGAGGCTTCCTGCGGAAGGTAGGAAATGCCCCGACGAGCCCTTTTATACATGGGGAGCCGAGTGATTTCCTCCTCATCCAGAAATATTTTACCTGAGTTGGGGCGGATGAGACCGGTAATCATATAAAAAGAGGTGGTTTTTCCAGCACCATTAGGACCAAGCAGCCCAACGATCTCCCCCTGTTTTACTTTCAAGCTCACCCTGTCCACTACCTTTCGCTTGCCGTAGATTTTAACCAAAGTCTCGGTATACAGCAGAGCATTTCCATTGGATGAAGGGGTATCTTTCACATTTCACTCCTGCAAAATTTTACCTTTATAGTCCTGCGGATAATATATCCCCTGGGCACCACCGATTACCGCGATGCTATCCAGTTCATTTTCCCAAAGAAAAGCTTTAATGGTATCAGCCGATGCCACGTTGATTCCACGATCTTCAGTCTTTTCCTTTAAATGATAATAACTTCGGGCATTAGAAATGGCATGAATTTCCTTTATTTTCCGATCGGAAATAAAAATAACTATTTCCCGCCCTTCCAGCCGGTCTTCTTTATTTAACAGCGAATCTAAAGTGGAAACGGCCTGGGCTTTTCCGGTAACAACAATTCTTTCCAATTCACGGTCTTTCAAAATCAGCTGCATCTCATCGCCGGTGATTTTATTATTCTCCTGGGTAGCCACCGGATTACTTTTCAGAAAGATTATATCCTGATCCAGTTGATAGACAGCAGAATCGCAAGTGGCCAGGAGATTTTTCTGGAGAATGCGAACTGAATCATTGGCAATTGCCTGGCGGTTTGAAGCAAACTGATATTCCATCTGCCGGCTGTAAATGTGAATGGTATCGCTGGAGGTACTATCAATCCTCCAGAAATGGGCCTTTTCTTTCACATAACTAAAATTTTTTTCGGGAAGATATTCTCCCTGATCAGCAGTGATGAAGGCCTGGTTTTCCCTATCATGCAAAAACAGATTACCGGTGGCCCGGATATGATCGTTTTTATAACTGTATTCCAAATAATCAGATTTCATTTCCTGGGCCGGCCGGAATACTCGCACCTCTCCTTCGGCCACCGCAATCTTACTTTCCTCAAAATAACGGGCTTCTCTGGCCAGCAAGGTATCCTTTCCGCGATACATCCGGATTTTTCCCATTAAGTGAAGAATTTTATTGGTCTCATCATAGATTGCGCGGTCGCAAAATAATTCCAGAGTATCCTGACGGGCATGAACATTACCTTCTAAAATCTTTAGAGGTAATCCATTTTCCAGGTAACCACGGGATAAATCGGCATGCAGCAGTTCTAACCTGGAAACATCAATCGCCCGGGACCTTTCTTGTGAAAGGCTCTCGAACAGCAGAATACTAAACAACGAAAGACTCAGCCAAAAAATATTTTTATTGGAAATCATTGACCAATCATAAACTATTTTTCCAGGGGAATTAATCGCCGAGAGTATCCCCGGGCATTTTTGATTTCATAATTAGTTAAATCCGGATCGGAGACAAAGGAATCACCAAGGAGCGTGTCAACCTGGGTGGAAAAGCGAACTACAACTTCGCTGATTATTTTCTGCTTCTCATTGTCCCACCGGAGTTCCCGGGTCTCCAGAACCACTCCACTATCGGAAACAACTTTGACTTCTCCATAGGCGATCAGATTATTTGTCTGGCTAAAAACAATTCCCGAATCGGCAGTTAAGGTAGAGTTATGAATCCCATTTCTATCAAAAAAATCGGCATGGATGCTATCCCGCATAAAAGTCTTGCCCTGCTCGCTGTAAAAAGCAATATACCCCGCCCAGACTTCGGCAAATTTCTTACCATCCTTGGTCATTGTTATGACCGATTTCCAACTTTCCTGATCAGGAATTCTGGCCTGGTCCAGGGAACTGGTTGACTGCTCTTCCTCAATTTTTGTGCAACTGACCAGCAACATGGCAGACAATAAAATAATCAAGCTGATTTTTAAGGTCATTTATTAACTCTCAGATTTATACCGGAACACTGACAATCTATATATCTCGATTCTGCCGGATAGTTTCGTTTAATTTGTGATTTTCATTATTAAAAAATACCAGCCCTCATAATGTCATGCAGGTGAATCACTCCACACAGTTTTTTATGTTCGTCAATGACCGGCATAGCAATAATTCGATACTCTTCCATCTTTCGATATGCGGTATAAGCAAGGGTATTGATGGTAATGATTTTAGGCGTCCGATTCATCACTTCACTGACCGGGATGTCGAAAAAGTGCTCGGTGCGTTCCACCAGGCGGTTCAAATCTCCGGTAGTCATCAGTCCCAGAATATGCATTCCCTGGTCAACCACCATACAGATCCCCCTTTTTGCGGCCATTTCCAGGACCGCTTTCTTCATTTTTGCTTCAATGGTTACCGATGGGATCTGCGCTCCTTTTTCCATGATATCATCCACTCGCATCAATAACCGTTTACCCAGACTGCCCGCCGGGTGAAGAAAGGCGAAGTCCTCCCGGCTGAATCCCCTTTTTTCCAGCAAGGCAATTGCCAGTGCATCACCCAGGACCGTCATAGCAGTGGTACTGGAAGTGGGGGCCAGATCATGTGGACAAGCTTCTTCTTTCACCCCAATATTTAAGACTATCTGGCTGTGTTTCGCCAGAACCGATTCAGGGTTGGAGGTGATGGAAATGATCGGAACATTTAATTTTCTAAAAACCGGTAGAAGATAGTTCAATTCCTCAGTGTTACCACTTTTCGATAAGCAGATAATCACATCATCTTTATGAACAATGCCCAGATCACCATGAATCCCTTCCGACGCATGCAGAAAGTAAGAAACGGTCCCGGTAGAAGCCAAAGTGGCGGCCAATTTCCTGCCTATGGCCCCTGATTTTCCCAGACCGGTGATGATTACCCGTCCATGACACACTAAAATCAATTCTACCGCTTTCTCAAAATTCTCATCAATGTAAGATCGGAGGATTTTAATGGCCTCTAATTCCTGATCAATCACTCGATAGGCAATCTGCAAGGTACTCTGGCTGGAAAAAGATTCATTCATTTTATAGACTCCCCCGATGATAATGACAAAAAACGATTAAATTTCTCAATATATATGATCGATGAATTACTTTTTTTTCGAACTCTTATAATTTTTCAATTGCCTGTTGCAAAAGATTCTGGACCTGGAGAATGATTTCAACTACCTCTCTCACCGCTCCATCTCCACCGGATTTGTGGGTTATATAATGGGCATTTTTCTTGGTAAGCTGCGAGGCATTCTGAACGGCCACTGCCAGACCCACCTCCCGCATCACCGGGATATCGGGATAGTCATCGCCAATAAAACAGAATTCTTCCGCAGCCAAATTCAAAGAATTCCTTAATTTATCAAAGGCCGGCAGTTTTTTGTCTTTGCCCAGCAGCAGGTGATTAATCTGGAGTTCAGCAGCCCGGGTCCGGATAGTGCCGCTCTCCCGCAGGGAAATAATTCCGGTTTGTAAACCGCTAAGCCTAGCCAGCCGGATACCCAATCCATCGTGAGCATTGAAATGTTTTATCTCCAGCCCATTGCTGTCATAGACAATATCTCCGCGAGTTAACACTCCATCCACATCCATTAAAATTACTTTTATTTTTCTGGCCCGCTTCTGTAGCTCTTTAGATATTTTCATTCTCAGTTCCTTTTTCCAAATTATTTCAACTTTGCTACTACTGCATGCAATTCCAGCAATTGGTTGACTGCTGCCGGGAAAGCTGCCAGTGACAATTGTGAAGCGGCATCACTCAGGGCATTCGCCGGATCGGGATGTACTTCCATGAATATGCCGGAAAGGGCAGCAGTAGCCAGAGCCGCCCGGGCCATTGGCAAAATAAATTCTGGTTGTCCCCCGCTGGCTGTTCCCAGACCACCTGGCAGCTGCAGACTGTGGGTGGCATCATAAATCACCGGATAACCAATGTGGTCCATGATGACCAGAGCTCGCATATCAACCACCAAATTGCGATATCCAAAGGTGGTTCCACGTTCAGTAAGTAAGATATTCTCATTTCCTGTACTGCTTACTTTTTTAGCTGCCTGCGCCATATCTTCTGGTGCCAAAAATTGACCTTTTTTAATATTTACAGCTTTCTGGCTGCGTCCGGCCGCCAGCAGAAGGTCAGTCTGTCGGCATAAAAACGCCGGAATTTGTAAAACATCCACTACTTGTGCGACTATTGGGATCTCCAGCTCAGAATGGACATCGGTAAGGATCGGAATTTCCAAATCCTGCCGAACTTTTTCCAGCACTCCAATGGCGTCCTCAAAAGCCAGACCGGTGAAACCGTTCACCGAAGTGCGATTGGCTTTACGGTAAGAAGATTTGAAAATAAACTGAAAGGGAGATTTTTCTGCCAGCTTTTTAATGGATTCAGCCGTTTGCATGATCATCTTTTCATTTTCGATAACACAGGGGCCAGCAATGATTGTCAAAGGTTGATCTTTAGCAATAATATATTTTCCAATTTTAACCATAATCCGCGGTATTCCTTTTCTTTCCTTATCAAATCGTAAATTTATGACGGATCCGTTGAAAAATGTTTATTCTTTTCCCTGTTCCAGGATATCATCTTTAATCTTTTCCTGGGCTTTCCGTCTTTCTTTAAATTGAGTATACCATTCTTCGCGGTCTTCTTCCTTCCAGCTCCCCGGAAGTAAAAATTCCAGCATGTCGCCAGTAGGGAGAAGAAAATCGTTTTTAAATGAAAACCAGACCAGGCTATTGTTACAGAAAAGACAATAATATTTTTTTTGCTGCTCCAGGGTTTCCAGAACCGTTCCGGCGGTCCAGCAGTGATCACACATATGATCACTGAAACGGAAAGATTGGCCATCAGGCAGCAGCAATACATCCTGTGATGCATCAATATTTACAAAATCTATTTCAGAAAAATTATTAATTTTAACAGTGGTCATTTTTCGTCCTTAACCATTCTGCTGATTTTTAGAACAAAATTCTAATGCTGCTTTCACGAAACTGACAAAAAGCGGGTGAGGCTGGGTGATACGGCTTTTTAATTCCGGATGAAATTGACAGCCCAGAAAATAGGGGTGATTCTCGATCTCAATCATTTCCACCAGATTACCATCAGGAGAAAGGCCGCTTAAAACCATTCCATTCTCCTGTAAAATCCGGCGGTAATCATTATTCACCTCATAACGGTGCCGGTGACGCTCATTGATATAATTAGTCTGATAGGCCTGGAAGCTTCTGGTCTGGTCTTTCAAAATGCAGGGATAGGCACCCAGACGCATGGTACCGCCCAGGTCTTTAATATTTTTCTGTGATTCCATGATATGAATTACCGGATGGGGAGTAGCCGGATCAAATTCAATGCTGTTGGCATCTTTAAGATTACAACTGTTCCTGGCAAATTCAATTACCGCACATTGCAATCCCAGGCAGATCCCAAAAAAGGGCACTTTATTTTCACGGGAATATTTGATGGCCGTAAGCTTTCCTTCAATACCGCGATTTCCGAAACCACCAGGGATAAGTATACCACAGACATCTGAAAAATATTTCGCTGGTCCATCCTTTTCCACTTCCTCGGAATCCACCCATTTTAATGTTACCCTGGTATTATTGGCTACCGCAGCGTGCACAAATGATTCAGTGATACTCTTGTAAGCATCTTTCAATTTGATATATTTGCCACAGATGGCAATTTTTATTTTACTCTGAGGATCCTTTATTTTTTTAACAATATTCTGCAATTGATTCAGATTGGCCGGGTCGGTTTTCAGATTCATGAGACCCATCACTTTACTATCCAGCTGTTGATCTGCAAAACGAAGCGGGACTTCATAAATAGTGGATACATCAATGGCTTCAATCACCCGCTCCGGCCGGACATTACAGAATAAGGCAATTTTTTCCTTCAGGCTTTTATTGAGATGACGATCCGAACGGCAGATTAAGAAGTCGGGTTGAATTCCAATTTCCCGCAATCGCATTACCGAGTGCTGGGTGGGCTTGGTTTTTGGTTCACCGGCAGATTCAATAAATGGAACCAGGGTCAAATGCATATTGCTGGTGTTGCCAATACCAGCCTCCAGACAAAATTGCCGGATGGCTTCAAGAAAAGGCTGGCTTTCAATATCACCAACCGTTCCCCCAACTTCAATGATCACCACCTCAGCGTCGGTTTCCCGGGCGAGCACAATAATCCGCTGTTTGATCTCATCGGTAATATGCGGGATCACCTGCACAGTAGCCCCCAGATAATCTCCCCGCCGTTCTTTGGAAATCACAGTATTATAGATTTGTCCGGTGGTTACATTATTCATCCTGGACATATTCTCAGCAATGAACCGTTCGTAATGGCCTAGATCGAGATCGGTTTCCGATCCATCATCCGTTACATATACTTCCCCATGCTGAAAGGGGCTCATGGTACCGGGATCGACATTTAAATAGGGATCCATTTTCATAATGGTCACTTTTAAACCACGTGATTTCAGCAAAAATCCAAGCGAGGCACAGGCAATTCCTTTTCCCAATGAGGAAACGACCCCACCGGTAACAAAGATAAATCTGGTTTTTTCTGGAATTTTTTTTGTCAATTCTCATTCCTTTTTTTAAGCATTTCCTCCACCCGTGAAACGTCATCAGGGGTATCCACCCCAAAAGAAGGGGAGGAAGTTGGAATTATTTTAATTTTAAATCCTTTACTCAAAATTCTTAATTGCTCCAATTTTTCAGCTTTTTCCAGCGGAGACGGACTCCAATTCAGAAATTCCATCAGAAATTTTTTACGATAGATATAAACTCCCAGATGCTGAAATAGTCCGGGAGTGGGCGAAAAATCAAGGTCACGAAAAAAAGGAATAGGCAGGCGGCTGAAGTACAGCGCATCATTATTTTCATCGGTGAGGACCTTCACAACATTGGGATCTTTCCAGACTTTTTCTTTCTCCAATGGAAAACCAAGAGTAGCCACATTCAAGTGGGGGTTTAACTGCAGTGCCTTAACCGCCTGCGCCACCGCCCGGGTATCTATCAAGGGTTCGTCACCCTGTAAATTTACGATGATCTCACAATCCAGGCTACTGGCCACCCAGCCGACCCTATCACTTCCGGATGGTAAATCTACCGGGGTCATTACTGCTTCACCACCAGTCTGCCCGACGACTTTAAAGATCCGGTCATCATCGGTTGCAACGATTACCCGGTCTATACCGGGAATCTCCCTGGCCCGTTGCCATACATGAACGATGAGAGGTTGTCCGGCCAGTTTAATTAAAGGTTTTCCCGGAAACCGTTTCGAACCATACCTGGCCGGGATAATCACCACCGTTTGATTTGCCGATTTTTTCTCAATCATTCTTAACTGTCCAATCCTTTACTATTAATGGACATGACCAACATCTCGTTCCTGCCAATTTGATTTTCAGTAAAACAATTCTTTAAGATAAAGTATTCAACAAGTTACTATTTATATAAATCCCAATAATATCCGGCAAAATTTAGAGATAATAAATAAAATTTTTCGTTTTCCAGTCTGGAATGGAACCATGAGATTTTCAGAATTTCTGAGCAAAATCAATGAGCGGCAATCAATCTGAGTGCCTGGCTAAAATAAAAAATTACTGGAGAAAAAACAATGATTAAAAGTAATGTACGTTCTTGAGAATTCAATCGAAATATACAGTTCTTTGAAATACGGCAGGTGTAAGATCCGGCCGCTGGTGAAGAAGATTCAGTTCTCACCTGAGGTTTCGGTTTGGTTTATTATTTAATCATGTCAGGAAGAAATATCAACTACCGGACTGATCAGAAATATAAGAGCAGAAATAAGGAATTAACAGGATGGTAAAGAAACAACAAGATATTTCCGGATTGAAATTCCGGAAAATGGACAGATGGAGTTTTATTGATGTTCTTTACACCGGCCAAAGATTTGCAACTGGTGACGGATCATTACCATATTGTATTTTTTGCAGATTTTTTGCTGACTATCTTCGATCAGCTGATCACTAAACTCGATCACTTTACCGCACTCCACACAGATCAAATGATCGTGATGCGGCACATTAAAAGCCAGCTCATAGCTGGCAAAATCATTCCCCAAATTTTCTTTTGTAATAATCCCGATCTGCGAGAGCAAATCCAAGGTCCGATAGACGGTAGCTCGGGAAATATGTCGATGGTGCTTTCGGATATGGTTAAACAACTTCTCCGCGTCAAAATGATCGGCAAATTGGAATATTTCTTCCAAAATAGTCAATCGTTCATTGGTAAAGCGCAGATTATTTTCCTTAAGAAATTGACGCAACTGATAAAGGGCTGTTTGAAAATCTAACATGGAGGCAGGCTCATTCTGAGAAAAAATAAAAGCAGTGGCAAAAGAGGAAGTTATTTTTACTCAAATTCAATATCGTTAAAATAATAATCGGAAGGATTTACGCTTTTACCATGGTAATGGACTTCATAATGAAGGTGGGGGGCAGTTGAGATTCCACTATTTCCGACCTCACCAATCTTATCTCCCCGCTTCACGAACTGGCCGCGTCGGACATAAATTTTCTGAAGATGTCCATATTTGGTTTCAAAACCGTATTTATGGTTAATGGAGATAAAATTGCCATATCCTCCGTTAGTCCCGGTGAAAGTAATATAACCATCCCCCGAAGCCAGCACCGGGGTGCCACGGTTGGCAGCAATGTCAATTCCATTATGGTCAGTAATTCTTTTATAAATAGGATGTCGCCTTTTACCGAATCCATCGGTAATACGGCCATTCAGAACCGGTTTAATGGCTGGTAAATACTGCAGGGAATCTTCTTTCCGATCCATGGTAGAGATCAATTTTTGGAAGCTCTCGCTTTCCAATTTTATTTCTCTTTCCAAACGGGCCAAGGTGCTTTGATTATTTAAAATAACCGACTGTAATTTCAGATCCTCGATCGCTATCGCGGAAGTTTTTGACAGGTCAGATCCTCCAATTCCCACCTGGCGGACATCATCTTCGATGGGAGAAAGATCGAGCCGGGAACGGATTTGATCATCCAGTATTTCAATCTGATCGATATGGTTGCGAATAGTCAGGATTTTATCGCCCATAATTTTCAACTGCTGCTGCAAGGTCCCATTTTCGGCCTGAAGTTGAGTAATTTGAGAATTGTGATTGAATTTAACGCCGAGGTCAATGGCGAGTTTAAGTGATACTCCGATAAGAAGGAAGAGGACAAAAATAACTAAAACAAACTTGGTGACGGAGATTTTAAATTGCTTAACAACTGTACTACGGGGATCAATAAAAATGAAATGTGGCTTATCATTCATCTTTCATTTTCCTGTAGGAAGACCGGTAACAACAATAAAAATAAAAATATTTGTGATTTTTGTCAACATTTAATAAATAAAGTTTTTTAAGATAATCATACTTCCCTATATTTTACAAGAATCTTTTCAAATATTTTTATTTTTATGGTCTACTTTAACTATCGACTGTTTTTATAAATTTTTTAGAAAAAAAATAACAGATCGCATTTTTATTTGTCAGGAAACAACCAATTTAGATGAAATTCATTGTAATTATTGAAGTTAGAAGAATAAGCAAAATGACTATAATGTATAAATTTTATATTAAATTGATTTAAATCCACCTTTCCTTGGTAGAAAAACAAAAAAAATTCCCTTAAAGGGAAAAAATCACTATAGAAAAAAATTAAAAATTCACCTGATACGGTTATTAACGGAATAGAGCTTTGATGCTACCCCAGCTTCGAGAGATGCTGGAGATATTCGGGATTACCGGCAGGGTATCGGTGTAATGATAACTTCCATCGTTATTCACGATTTTTAAGCGATAATAGAAAATACTATTAGTAAAACCCAATTTATTATCTTCAAAACGATACTGAAATCCCGGACCACGCGCGGTAACTTCTCCGATATCGAAAAAATGGGAGTTATCGGTCGATCTTTCCACCACAAACTTTACCACTTCATCCTCCTGTGAAGTTTTCCACTGCAGGATGATTTTACTTTGCTCGGGCTCGGCTTTCCATTCAATAATAACCGCATTAGCCCACAGTAAAGTGGTAAAAACAGTGAGAAATATTAAGCTAAAGAATGATTTCATAAATGACTAAGTTTGAACGATATAATATAATACTTTTTTTATAAAAATCAAGTTGCAAGTTAATATTTCTTCAAATTTCACTTTAAAGAATCCTTACAGTAAAATCCGCCGGTTAGAATGGACAATTATGGTTCATCTGAGGTATAATCCCCTCACACTTATTTTCTCCCAAGCTATTCAACATCATCTGACTTATAGAAGCCGGGTAACTAAAATTCATAACCAATCGAAAAATAGATGATATCGCGGATATTGGTCAGTTTGCCGTACATGATTTGTATGGGACCAATGAGGGAATTGATCGCCAGATAGACACTCCAGCTAGTGAGAAAATCTGATTTTTTAATAAGATCTTCTGATGATTCCCAGGTTGCTCCCAGATTGAAATTTGCTCCCAGATACATGTCAACGGGCAGGTCCCAGGAAAATGCGTAACGCAGTTCATTCTGCCAGGAGGCAATTTGCCGGCCGAATTTTTCTCTTTCATACAAACCCGGAAAATCAGCTATCCCGCCGAGGGTAAAAAATTCCGAAAAAGGTACGGTAAGGTCACCGCTGCCAGCCGTAGCCCTAGTCCGGTAATTCAACGAATTATGTAGTGGATAAAAACTTTCCAGGCCGATATAAAAACGGGTGAAAGAGCTGGATCCACCAAGTATTTTTTTATTTCCCGTTTCCCAGAACCAGCGGTTATAAATTCCTTTATTCGGGAAAGGCAGTTTATCCCTTTTATCCACTACCGAGCGAATGGTAAAAGAACGAATTTTATAATTATCATCATAAGGAAAAATAAAATTTTCAGAAAAAATACTGATATTGTCCCAGCGAAATTCTGCACTGATTGATCCCAGGCGGGCAATTTGCTGTCCCAATACGAAATTCAGACCACGCCGGATGGTCAAATAATCATCAGTTTTGGAATATTGCTGGTAATAGCGATCCCACCTTTCCTGATAATAAAGAGAAAACCGATAAGTAAGATAGGTTTTTAATAAGCGGACGCTGTACAGTTTAAATTCCGCTGCTTTCTCCAGATCACCAATCAATCCAAATAAAGAGGCTTTTATTTCCCGGCCGAAAAGATTATCCTCCGCCAACTCCATAAAGGCCTTGGCCTTTCTTTCAAGTGAGGCATTGAGCCCCACCCGCAGCAGCAGATATTTTTTTTCTTTAACTCTAAAGATGATAGAATTGGCCGAATCATTTCGAACAACATTAAGAGTTACCCGGTCGAATAAACCGGTGCTATAGATGTTTTGCAGGCTTTCAATCGCTTCCCAGGAACGGAAAGGTCTACCCTCTTTCAGTAAAAGTTCTCGAAGAATAATTCCGTCTTTGGTGATGAGGTTGCCGGTGATTTCAATTTTTTCAATATAACCTTCATCAATTCTAACCTGTAAAGTTCTCAAGCCAGGTTGATAGGAAATATCGACCACCCGGGCCAGCGAATAACCGGAGGCAAATAAAGTATTCAACAGAGCATCAACCTGCATGAACAATTGGTTGTAATTCAATGGCCGGTTCAGATTGCTCAGATATCCTTCATAAAAGAGGGAATCCGGATTGATATGATTGGTCTTTATGATGAGCCGATGTATCAATGGATTTTCCCTGACAACATACTGCAAGGAAAGTGATGATGCTGTTCCCTTTAAAAAAGCATAAGTATTTTCAAGAAACCCGGCCCGATACAGGTAAGTCAGATCCTCATATATATCATAGAGCCGCAGGTCCTGCCCTTCTTTAACCACCAGGGACTTTTTCAAACTGTCTGCCAAGACCGAATCCATACCAGAAATAGCAATACTGCTGATTTTTCCAAAGCGATAGTTTTCCCCCCAGAAATTTTCCTGAATCATCTTAATGGCCTGCTGAATGGAATCAATCATCTGAATAGTAGAATGATATCCCAGCAGAATCAGTGAATCGATCTCGGCAAAATCATTCGATCCATAGTTGTCCACGGCAGGTGAAATTAAGATATCGGCCAGGGAACGGCTTTGCTGGGTTGGTTCTTGAATCATGATGGTGGTTACCTGATCGGCAATTTGCCAGGGAGATTTCATTTGCTCTCCGGTCCGCAGCGGAGCTGTTGCATCCACCGCAATAGTCAAATTGGCACCATTTTCGATAGCGACGTCCACCGGAAGGTTATCGCGGATCCCCCCATCGGCTAACCACATGCCATCCCATTCCACCGGTGCAAATAACAGGGGTACAGCCATACTTCCACTGATCGCCTCGGCCAGGTCTCCGTGATCCAGTACAACTCTTTTGCCGCTGAGCAGATCAGTGGCCACCGCCCGGAAAGGGATGCGGAGATTATCAAAATCGTTGGCCGATTGAAAATTCGCATTCAGCAGACGGGCATAAATAATATCAAATATTTTTTGACCGGGAGAGAGGGCAGGCGGGATATAAGGGAAACCTTTGTCGAATCGCAGCTCCAGCAAATGTTTGCGGGGAGAGGTCTTCTGGGACCAGAACAGATGAGTACGCTGGGTCTGGTCACTGAATAAATTTTGCCAGTCAATCTCCCGGAATATTTGAATCAGATCTTCGGCCCGATAACCTGCGGCATAAAATCCACCGATAACACTGCCAATGCTGCTGCCAACGATCAGATTAAGCGGAATTTGATGTTCTTCCAAAGCCTGAAGTACTCCCAGGTGGACCAATCCCCGGGCTCCACCACCGCTCAGTACCAGCGCTATTTTCAATGACCTGGGCGAATGATAAGTCAGATTATTCAGGCGGTAAGCACTGGAAGTGTCGGTAGGCAAAAAAATATTCTCTTCGAAATAGGTCTCCTGGCTCTGCAGAGGATGACAAATAATAAACAGACTACAGAACGCCAGCCGATAGAGATAATGAATCATTGGAAACCATGTTCTTTAGCAATCAGAGTAAAAATTACGACCATTTCCGGATAAAGCCAAGAGCTGATTTTCGGGAACTGGATGGTTCATTGAGTGATATTGGGCTGCCGGGAAAGGAATTCAAAATAAGATTTAATAAACTCACGATATTCTGCAGAGTAGCCCTCTTCCAGAGCATTCATGAGCTCTTTACGGAGACGATCTTCTTTTAGAATCCACTCTTTTTTTAATTCCGGGGGCGACTTAACCAGCTGGATCTTTTCCCGTTCGGCCTCCCTTTTCTTTGAATACTCTTTCTCCCGCACCGATTTCTGGGCGTCCAGCAGCCGGGAAAGTATTCTTTCCTGTCTTTCAATAACCTTGCGGTCCATATTCTGGGCCTGCAGCTGCCGGATCACCTCCTCCATTTCTTCACCCAGCTCGTCCATCCGGCCAAGAACATCACGTCTGGAGCCGGCTTCGTCGGAAAGCTGTTCAAGAGAATTTTTAATCATTCCCTGCTGGGCAGCCAAGCGTGCCAAATCATCGGCTGATAACTGGATCCGGCCTTGCTGACCGGCCTGAAATAAGGACATGCTTTCCTGATTTAACTGCCCCTGCATTCCGGACATTTTCTGCAGCTGTTCCAGGAATTGTTCCATTCCGGAAGCAGAGGACGATTGGGACAACTGATCCATGCTGCTCTGCATGGACAGGAGAGATTGGTTCAGACCGGCCATGGCATTTTTCTGCTGGCCTGAAGCCTGGCGTGGATTCCTGTTCTCCAGCTGAGAAACAGCTTCGCTCATACTTGATAAAACCTTAGACATGCTCTGACTGAGGTCGGAAGGCAGAAAAAAGGTTTTGTGAGATATTTCCATTACCTGGGATATTATCTGTCCAGTATTGCCAATCAAGCGCGCCTGTTGTCTGGCAATATCATTAATCTGAGGTGAAGCCGGATTTAAATTTTCTGCCCGTAGAGAAAGATTTTCCTGGGCAAAGGAGGTACTGAGCATATCCTGCATCACTTTCTGCATCTCGGCGGTAACCTCATTCTTCTGAGCCTGCAGCATATCCTGCTTGGCCTTTTGCAGCATGCTTTGAATCATTTCAAAATTGCTTTTCAGATTTTGACCCTGTTCAGATGCAGAGGATTGCATCTTCCCTTCCAGGAGCTGCTGCATTTCCTTAAGCTGCGACTGCATTTCCTGCGATTCCATAAAGCTGCCGGTCTGATCCAGCATCTCCGAACGCTGGTCCATCATACTTTCATAATCTTCAGCGGTCTGCTCCAATTTTTCTGTCAGAAAATCGTAATTCTGAGTAATATTTTCTTCCATCTTTTCCAACCGCTGGAAATTATCATCACTTAAGTTCTGCTCCTCGACTTTCTCATTCACCTGAGACTGATCCTGAGTCAGTTGTTCAGCCAATTTGACCAATTGATCCATCTGCTGTTCCAATTGCAACTGTTTGAATAATTCAAATAATCTTTCAATATTATTTTCAAATTGTTCTGCCGAAAATTGAAATTGCTCCATCGCTTTCTGCAGTTGGGCCATATCCAGTTTTTCCAGAGCCTGCTGTAAATTTTTCATAGCTTCCTGAATTTCCGGAGGGGCCAATTCCTGAAACATTTTTTGCAGTTCAAAATATTTTTCCAGCGTTTCCTTGCTCAAAAAATCTTTTTGTCCCATCTCCTGAACCAGAGACTCCATATCTTTTTGAATCTGTAATAACTTTTCCGAAATTTCCTGCTGACGATCCAGCTGCTTTTTTATTTCCTGCTGCTGTTCCCAATTCAACTGAGTCTCTTTTTTCAATTCCCGGTTTATCTCTTCCAGTTTCTCCTTTAAATCTTCCGATTCTCTGGCAACATCCTCCAACTTCTCCAGCTGTTCTTCCTGGGCACTTTCACTGCGGGTCAAGATTTCCAGTAACGAAGGCAGGCGGATAGTAAAAGTAGGTGTGGTGAATGATTTGGGTCCGCTTACCCGGTCATTATCGAACACCTGGGCATGATACTGGATATAATCATCCGGGATCAGATAGAAAGGTGTCAAATCCCAGTTGAATTCACTGACCGCCCGCCCCTTTTCCTGCAATTGAAACGGGACTTCCATTTCGAAGTCAGCACTATCACCTGCTGATCCCTGGCGAAAAATCTTTCCCTTTATCCATAATTTGGAAAAACCAAAATCATCCTGCAGCTCTATCAACACCGGCAGATTCAGATTATCCTGCAGATCGACATCGGCAGCCGGCAGTTTAAATTCGGCATATGGCATTTCATCGGGTAACAGATAAATACCATAGATTACCGGATCAGCATTGGTAATAGATTCTTCGTCACTGAGCAGAATATAGTAATTCAGATTTTTATGGACCGAAAATGAGAGATTGGCAGTATGTCCGCTTACTTTCAGGGACAGTTTGGTCGAATCAGAAAAAACCGCCACCGCAGAGGAAAGCTGTTTATCCGATTCCAACGATAAAAAAACCTGGCTGCCGTCCAGGGCGGTAATTTCCCCCTGGTTGGGGTCCAGCAGAACCGGCTTCAAACCAGTGTAAGCGGGTGGAATAATCTTAATCTGCATGGCACGAAGGAGGGGCCTTTCCTGCACCTCCACCCGGGCTTTTTCTGACACCGCACTTTTATTTCGGAATTTTGCTTGATTCAATTCTGCCAAAAAATAATAATCAAAAGAACCTGTCACATGAGCTATCTGGTAAGAAAAATGTCCAGAAGCTGCGGTCGAAAGGTTAATTTTATTTACTTTCTTCTCCCGCTCAGCAAAATCATCCACCGCCATTTCCTCAATAACGAGGAATAGTTGGTCGGGTATTACTCCGCGTGAAGAACCGGAAAGAGTAACTGCTTCATTTTTAAGCACTTTCAAAAAACCGGAGTCATTATGGACTGTTACCGGGAAAGGATTGATAAAATTTTTCCAGGGCAGAATAATTTTCTGCAAGGCGGTTCCAATCGAAGCCGGAAAAAGAAAATAGACCACCACCAAGAGTACAAATGGCAGCAGTACCAACCGTAATTGAGGGACAATAGATCTTGGCAGCCGTTGATCGGCAAAGGAAAATCCGGTGATTCGTTGATATAGCTGTTCCAGCGCCATTTTTTTTATGACCGCTGAGCCCGAACTTCCCTTATCATGAAATATTTGCAAGTAATTGATTACGGCATCCCGAATTGCCGGATCGGTATTTCCCACTTCCCGGGCACTCAGAAATATCTTCAGTTGGGTTGGATCAAATATCTCTTTCAGCGCCGGATAAACTTTTAAAATAAAAAAAATCGCCGAGCCGGCCAGAAAGAGAGTAAAAGAAGACAACCGCACTATCGGGGTGACAGAAAATAATAGATTGATCAGCAGCAGGAATGCCAGATACAGCGAGAGAATCAGGATATATTTCAGGAATAAATTAATGATTTTATAGGCATTGTACCGTCGATGAGTGCGAAGGATTCGCCGGATAACCGAGAAATATTGTTGTTCAAGATAAGGTATGGTCATAAATATTTTAACAACAGTTTTATTCCAATTTTAAAGCTCAAGGAAAAAAGTTTCTATAAGATCTTTCAGTATTTCTGCAAAAAAAGTCAGTTAGTTAAAATCCACAGTAAAATGTTTGTTCCCATTTGCAGTGCGCTTTGCCGGATCTCCGGAGGATCGCCATGGACATCAGGATCCTCACACCCATCACTGATATCAGTATTCCAGGAATAGAAGGCAATCATCCGGCCCTCATAGAACAGAGCAAATCCACCAGGAGGACCGCCATCGTGTTTATGGACTTTGGGTAATCCATTGGGAAACTGATAAAGGATGTGGTAGATGGAATGGGAAAATGGTAATTCCATCCATTCCAATTCCGGAAATACCCGTTTCATTTCCCGCCGCAGAGAAAAATCCATTCCATAATCATCATCGGCCCAGAGAAAACCGCCGCAGATCAGATATTTCCGCAGACGAGTTACCTCTTCTTCGTTGAATTTGATATTACCGTGCCCGGCGATATAGGCAACAGGATAGCGGAAGAAATCCCGATCCATTATCTCTACGGTTGCCTCCCGCTCACTGGTTTGAATATTGGTATTCTGCCGCATATAGTGAAACAGGTTAACAAAAGTCGTGCGATTACCGTACCAGTCACCACCACCTTTGTATTTGATACGGGCCACCGTGATTTCCTGCTGGCTATACAGCAGGCTGTAAAATGATAGTAATACCATCCACCACAATTTAGTTTTCATTTCCAGGCTCTTGATTCCGCTGATCATTCTTACACTTAAAGTACCTAAAAGATTCACCCGCAAAAAATTTAGCTCAGCTACCAGAGGAATCCAATAACAATTATTGGACAACCTTGGTCAATATCAATGGAAAACTGGAATAGCAGGGATGAGGTAATGATCCAGCGAGGAAGACCACTTAAATATGAATGGAGATCTAGTTTAGAAAAAGAGTTTGTTGGCTACAATCACCACCATGGTGACTGATCCGATTGCTTTGATGGAGAGTCCGCCGACTCTTCCCAGCAGAGCTCCCAGAGCAGCATAGGAAGCCTGGCGGATATTTTTTCCCCGTAGAAGTTCAATACTAACGGTACCGACAATCACCCCAATCAATCCGCCCACCACTGCTCCCATAACCGGACTGAAGAAAAAACCGCTGATGCTTCCGCCAATTCCCCCGATGATGGCACCGATAACTCCCCAGCGAGAGGCACCATATTTACGGGCACCAAAGGCAATGATTAAATATTCCAGTAATTCCACTCCAACTGCAATGGCAAAGATGGTGAGTAAAAATCCAAAGGAAAATTCATTAAAACTGGTAACTACTCCATACCAGGTGGTATTCAGGAAAACAATGAAATTTCCCGGTATACTCAAAAAATTCGAAACCAGGCTAAAAGCACAGATGACGACAAAAAAAACTTCAATTACTCCCATAGATATTACAGTTACCCTTAGTAAATTCTTAAGCGGTTTTTGCCTGTTTCTGGGCAAATTCTTTCCGGCTTTTGCGGCTACCCAGACCCATATCTTTTAATATAGAGCGAATGCTGAACCAACCCACCCTGGTATAACCGAATTTACTGCTGTTTAATACTTTTTTAATTTTATAGGCGCTCAGATCCGGATTGCGGGATATGATATTTTTAATTTTATCCTCAATTTTCGCTGCGCCACCTACTGGTTCTTTAGGTTGTTGTCTGGACTCTACTTTCTCAGCAAGCTCCGGCTCTTCTTCTTCCGGTTCAGTCTGAAAAACCGGACGCCTCTGGGTAAAGGTCCCGGCGGGGCCGGCAGTACCAACCGGAGTGCGGCGCACTTCGTCAAATTCCCGGGCTACCGTAGCGGCAGTGGGCCGCAGGACATTATCCTCAAACCGCTTCACGGCTTCATCCACCGTATCATACACATCCAGGATATGATGGAATTCCAGTAATTCAAATATCTCATAAACGTCCGGAATCATGCGGACCAATTTCAAATCACCGGTCTGCTCACGAATCGATTTAATTTCACTGATAAAGATACCCCAACCGGCTGAACTGATGTAATCTACATTACCCAGATCAATAATAATATTATAGCGATTCTGTTTTAATAAATTATGTAAGGTTCGCTCAACTTCAGAGGAAGTGGTCGTATCAATAAATCCACCCACCTTGATGATGGAAACTTGATTTTGACTGCCTCTTACTTCGGTAGATACCTGAATGCCTTCCATTTATATCCTCCAGCTTATTCCAGGAGATTGTGATTATTTATTATGAGTACGAAATTAAAATTCTGATCCAAATATAACAACTATCTTTCCTTTTTATCAGTCTCTTCAGAAATAATATTTACATTATCGTCAGCTTTATTCTCATCTGAAGAAATTTTTACATCAGGCGCAGGGCCGGTATCCAGCGGCTCGAGGTCCTGATCATCAGAAGATATTGATGCACTTTTTTCCTTGCGGCTACTTTTTTTCGATAAAAGAATTTCTTTGGCCTTTCCTGGAAATATCGGAGTGGCAATGTTAAAGATATTTGGTGCCACCTCCTGCTCATCGGAGCGAAATCCCACCATCACTTCGCCATCCAGGGTCAATAGCGGTGTTCCCGGGGGTTTGAGGCGGCGCTTGCCCCCCCGCTGTACAAATTTTTCCCGTTGACGCTGCAAGTTGAGTTTGGCACGCTTGAGCTCTTCATAAATCAGGCGGGGAAGAACTTCCACATATCCGTACTTCTCGGTATTCAACTCATCACTGATCCGTTTCGGTCCGAAGTCCGGATGTTCGCGGATAATATCATATAGTTTAGTCTTGACCTCCACACTCATATGACGCAGGCCCACATTGGTATAACCATGCAGCATTTCCCGCAGATACTCATATCCGCCTTCATCATAGATCTTCTTATATTTGTAATAGGTGGAAGGAGAAACATCCATTTCCTTGCAGGCCTGCAGGATGGTCACATCATTCTTACCGGCCAGTTCAAAGAGATTCTTAAACATGTCTATTTTGACATCCACGGCTTCCATATTTTCTTTGATAGCAACCAGGGTGATATCATCAGTCTGTTCATATCCGCCGGTAAAATTCTGCAGTTCCTGCTTGAGATTATTGACAAACTCAATAACATCCAATGTACCATACTTGCGGATGGCCTCCAGGAATCTTTCATCACCAAACATTTCCCGCTTATGATTCATCGCTTCAGTGATACCATCGGTATAGACAATCAGGATATCATCGGGGTGAAGCCGGATGCGATCCGCCTTGATGGTATTACTGAACAGATGGATATCGGGAAGAGTAATACCGACCGGGAATCCGGGCGGATTCAGGTAATAGGTTTCTTTGGATTTTCCGCGGTACAAAATCATGGGATTATGACCAGCGCTGGAAAAAGAAATCATCCGTTCACGAGAGTCCAGGATAATATAGAAGGCAGTGACAAACATTCCCTTACGGATATCATCGGTGACAAATTCATTGACCTTGGACAGAACTTCAGCGGGATTTTTATTGCCGCGGGCTTCCAGACGGAGAGCGGTACGGATCATGGTCATTACCATTGAACCGGGAACACCCTTCCCGGAAACATCGGCCACACAGATGCCAGTGGTATGCTCATCCACCTCCACGAAATCGAACAAATCTCCGCCTACTTCTTTGGCGGCCTGGTAGTAAGAGGTGATATCATAACCCACCACATTGGGGAAGTCGCTGGGCAGCAGCATTTGTTGAATTTCCTGCGCCACCTGTAATTCCCGCTGGATCCGCTGCTGCTCCATCATATTGGTCTGGGCTTCCCGGAATTTGGTGGTCATTTCATTGAAAGCCTGGGCGATCTCACCCAGCTCATCGCTGGCATCGATATCGAGTTCATCTTCATCCACGGTGCCATGACCCACCTCGCGCACCCAGCCGGCCAGTTTATGAAAGGGATCCATGATGCGGGTGATCAGCACGAAGGCACCCACATTTCCCACGATCAGAATGATGAAAAGCACCGCGACCAAATTGATCCGGGAAAGCTTCGTTTTCCGTTCGATATATTTTTGATTGGCCCATACCTGGGCATAACCGATGGGGGTATCGTTAATTCCTGTCAAAGAAATAGGATGGACGAAAGCATAGATCACGCTGTCCTTATTAAAAGTGTATTGATAAACCAGGGTTGCATCCAGGGTGTCTAAAAATTGCTTAGCAGGGATCTCCAGGGGTTTACCTAACATATCAACCTTCACCGGAAAGGTAGCCAGGGGTCTGGAAGCAGTATCAGTAATCAATACCAGGGAGATCATTTCAGGATTGTTTTCCTTGACCGACTTGGCATTTTCGAACAGAGTAATATCTTTGGAGGCGATATACGGTTCCCAGGATATTTTAGCCAGGTTAGAGCTAAAGGCCTGACCATCCAGATATACCTGGGAAGTGACATTAGAGAGGATACGGGAGTTGAAAAAAATAAAAGATCCAAAAACCAGGACAGTGAGAATAATGGAAGTAACGATATAAAATTTTGTGCGCAGGGTCAGACCTTCCCAGAACACCATGGGTCTGGTACGTTCGACCTTTTCCCGTACTTTGGTGAGCCGTAACTCATTTCCGCGGCTGGTGACATTATACTTAATGTCATCCATCAGCTTGCGCATCATGAAGATACCCAGACCGCCCTTCTTACCGATGGAGACATATTTTTCCAGATCGGGATCCTGCACCTGGCGCGGGTCGAAACTGTGGCCGCTGTCGACGATAACGATGGTCAGACTCATGCGGCGGACAATAGCCCGCACCATGATCTGTCCGTTTTTAATGTCACGATAACCATGGCGGATGATATTGGTACAAGCTTCATCCACTACCAGCTTGAAAGAGTTAATGATTTTATGATCGAAGTTGTGGCGGGCACCAATCTGCTCGATAAAATCCCGTACCTGCCGCAGATAGGGCATCTGGGCGGGAATAATGACTTCTTCTTTTAATACATTCTTAAACATTGGTGACTATTATTTCCGGATATTTTCTTTTCGCTGCTGAACTGTCCCTATTGTTGGGTTCTCTTCAACCGTTCCTCGGCGCTCCGGATATTATCCTGCAGCTTCTTGCTGTAAGGATATTTAGCTTCCAGTTCTTTCCAGATCTCCAGCGCTTCTTTATATTTTCCAGCCAGGAACAAATCCACGCCCTGGATATATTTGCGTTCTGATTCCGGATCCATCACCTGTTCTCCGGCTCCCATTCCGCGTTTGGTCCGTTCCACATAATTTTTCAGGGCCTGGTTGGTGGGATCCATTTTCAGGGCTTCTTCAAACATTTTTAAGGCATCTTCATAGCGTCCTGAATCAAACATTTGTAAGGCCTGAGTGGTATATTGCTGAATTTTTACACGATTTGCAAGGGTATTTATTTCGTCCTTTAGTTGCAAATTTTCCGGAGCCAGGACCAGGGCGTCACTCAAGGTTTGCAAGGCATCTGAATAGTTGCCATTCCGGAATTGTTCCCTGCCACGCTCTACCAGTTTTCTCACCTCTTCCTCCATCCGGCGATTGGTAGCATTAATACCTTGTATTATTGTCGGATCATCCGGGACCAACTGTAGGGCAGAATTGAAATTGTATAAGGCATCAGTAAACTGACTTTTCTCCAGATAAAATTGTCCCTTGCTCACATACTGCTGGACCAGCTCGGCATTGCGTTCCGCCAATCCTTTATCCACCGCATTGACAATGGCCTGCTGTTGTCTATCATCGATCTGTTTTTGAATCATCTTATTGCTGCTATCCAG